>OKOP01000123.1_pt1 | contig 29587 bp, 40 predicted proteins | sample 1612641 | NCBI WGS metagenome assembly OKOP01 (sample SAMN04436810, study PRJEB24849) | human gut metagenome | biome: human gut; feature: NICU; material: stool | host: Homo sapiens | place: USA: Saint Louis, MO | collected 2011-08-20
AGATAGCGGCCAGAATCGGGCTACCAATCATGATCCAGAACGGGTTCAGTGCCTGGTACTGCTCCGGCTCGAACGCGATACCCAGGATGGAGTGCTCAACGTTGCGGATTGCGAAGAAGTTCAGAGACGTCGGCATCTGGCTGTACAGGACGAAGAAGATAATCGCTTCCAGCATCAGGATGAACGCCACAATCATCTTACGACGTGCCGCACCCTGCATCGCGAAGGCTTCTTTAGCGAAGATAATCACGATACCCAGCGCAACCACGGCCAGTACGGCACGTGCAATACCCTGGTTGTGCAGCAGCCAGGTCGCGACAGCGGCCAGGATCACAATGCCGACGATGGTTGCCAGCAGTTTGCCCATATGCACGGGTTCGAAGTCTGGTTTAGAACCATAATCTTTAACCCAGCTGCGACAGAACAGGAAGTTCACAACGGTGATCAGCATACCCACGAAGCTCAGCGCAAACGCTACGCTCCAGCCGAATTTCGCGGCCAGCCATGGAGTTGCCAGCATAGAGAAGAATGAACCGATGTTGATGGACATGTAGTACATGGTAAATGCACCGTCCAGACGCGGATCATCTTTGTTGTAGCAGGTAGAAAGCAGGGAGGACGGGTTAGCCTTAAAGAGGCCGTTACCTACCGCGATGGTAGCCATGCCCATGTATACCACGCCCGCATCGTGCCCGGACCATGCAACCAGACCATAGCCAATCGCCAGAACCACGGCGCCCAGCATAATGACACGTTTCGTACCGAGAACTTTATCGCCTAACCAGCCGCCGATGGCGACCAGGCCATAGACCAGAGCGCTGAAGGACGAGAACAGCGTGATGGAATCGGCTTCGGACATACCCAGTTGCTTAACCAGGTAAACGGCCATAATCCCTTGCAGGCCGTAGTAGCCAAAACGCTCCCACAATTCGATAGAGAAAATGAGATAGAACGCTTTAGGCTGTTTGAAAGCGTTAAGACTTACGCTCTCATCTGTTGGTTTATTGTTTGCAGTAGACACATATACCTCTTTTTTTACATCCCATATTAACGGGGGTGTTCATAGCGTGATGACCGCAGTCCATCCGCTTTATAGTTATATTGGGAGGGGAAACGGCGGGTAATGTTCACTATCCAGCCCCATCTGGCAATACGTTTGTAATAATCTGTTACATTTAACTGTGGCGGTATAATCATCGGTTCACGCAAATGTTATGCAGCGTTAAATTTCATCCGTTGAGAATTGGTGGTTTTTTTCACTGTAAATGACCCTGATGAATGGCTGTATGGCGATATGTTCTGCTATTTTGGGTGAAAGGCAGTGATATAGCCCATATTCTGAAAAATGACTGGTCTTATATGCGGTGAGTAATGGATGAAATCTTGTCTGGCAAAGGCGTGGAGAGGGTTTTAACAACAAAAATCCAACATCAAGTTATCAGAGTGATCGCGATCACAGATGTATAGAAATTTTTGGTGATGAAAAAACTATTAACCTGTTTGAGTGTTAAATATCCGCAGAATCGACAACACTTTATGGACAATGAGAGGGAAAATTACGGCCAAGGGAGAAGATATCAGAGCCCTTGTTTAATCTAAGGGCTTGAACAGTAACAAGTGGACGTACCTTCAGGGATAGACTTTTTCTTTGTATTCACAGAGATCTTCGATAATGCAGGAGCCGCAGCGTGGCTTACGTGCAATACAGGTATAGCGCCCGTGAAGGATTAGCCAGTGATGGCAATCCACCTTAAATTCCGCAGGGACCACTTTTAATAGCTTTTCTTCCACCTCTTCCACGTTTTTACCCGGCGCGAACCGGGTGCGATTAGAAACGCGGAAGATGTGAGTGTCCACGGCGATCGTCGGCCAGCCAAACGCCGTGTTGAGCACGACATTTGCCGTTTTACGCCCGACGCCTGGCAACGCTTCCAGCGCTGCGCGATCTTCCGGAACTTCACCGCCGTGCTGCTCAAGCAGGATCCGGCAGGTCTTAATGACGTTTTCGGCCTTACTGTTAAACAGGCCGATGGTCTTGATATAGGATTTTACACCTTCAACCCCCAGCTCCAGCATGGCCTGCGGCGTATTGGCGACAGGGTAGAGCAAGGCCGTGGCTTTGTTGACGCTCACGTCAGTGGCCTGCGCAGAGAGCAGCACCGCGATCAACAGTTCAAACGGCGAGTTAAAATTCAGCTCTGTCGTTGGATGAGGATTCTCATCGCGCAGGCGCGTCAGGATCGCAATGCGTTTCTCTTTATTCATACTGCTTTCTCGGGGATCCCTTCCTGTACGCTGCGTTCAGCGGCGCGGCGTTTACGTTTTTCATCAATCAGGTATTTTAACGCCAGCATCATTCCAAGGCCAATGAATGCGCCTGGCGGTAGCATGGCCAGCAGGAATGGGGTGTCCGTATGGAACACCTCGATACGCAGCGATTTCGCCCAGCCGCCAAGCAGCGCGTCCGCACCGTCGAAGAGCGTACCGTTGCCCAGAATTTCACGCAGAGAGCCGAGGACGAACATGGCGGCAGTCGCGCCCATGCCGATGGAAAACCCATCCAGCGCGGAAATTGCCGGGTTGTTTTTCACCGCGAAGGCTTCAGCGCGGCCCACGACTATACAGTTAGTCACGATAAGCGGAATGAAGATCCCGAGCGACTGGTACAGGCCAAATGCGTAGGCGTTAATCAGCATTTGCACGACGCTGACCACCGATGCAATGATCATGACATAAATCGGAATACGGATTTCCGATGGCGTCCAGCGGCGCAAAACAGAAATGGAGAAGTTGGTCAGGGTCAGCACCAGCGTGGTCGCCAGCCCCAGCCCGAGCGCGTTGGTGGCGGTAGACGTCACCGCCAGCAGCGGGCACAATCCCAACAGCTGTACTAATGCCGAGTTGTTCTTCCAGAGTCCCTGGACGATAACCTCTTTAACCTGGCTCATGGTCACTCCTCACAGGCGGAAAGATGATTGATCTGCGCGGGCAGCGTTTCGGCATACAGACCGGCGCGTTTGACGGCGTTGACAACCGCGCGGGGCGTAATCGTGGCGCCCGTGAACTGGTCAAACTCACCGCCATCTTTTTTCACCGCGAAAGCAGGATCGTCCTCGCCATGAATCATCTTACCGGCAAAGCGTAAAATCCAGTCGCTCAGGCGTGTTTCAATTTTGTCGCCAAGGCCCGGCGTTTCGTGATGTTCCGTCACGCGCGTACCCAGCACAGTGCCGGAAAAATCGCTGCCTACCAGCAGCTGAATTGCGCCAGAGTAACCGTCCGGCGCGGTGGCTTCCATGATGGCACCCACCGGGTTCTCGCCCTTACGGGCAATATAAACGCGGTGTGTTCCTTTACCGAGCTGTGGGGCCTGCACGACAAAGCAGCTTTTTTGCAGGTCATTATCATAGAAGTCTGATGGGATCACCTGATCGAACAATGCCTTTTGCTGCTTCATTGCCTGCTCTTCAATGGTGCTTTTCGTCAGTTCATTTACCAGCGCGGTCAGCCCGGTGAGGGCGGCGGCGAAGATCGCCAGCGTGACGCCGTGTTTTTGCATAGTCTTTAGCATGGCGTAACCCTTAGCGATGACCGTACACGCGTGGACGCGTGTAGTAGTCGATGAGCGGAACGGTGATGTTAGCCAGCAGTACGGCAAATGCCACGCCGTCCGGATAGCCACCAAAGCTGCGAATAAGCCAGACCAGCAAGCCCGCCAGCGCGCCGAAAATCAGACGACCTCGGTTGGTGGTAGAGGCGGTGACCGGATCGGTCAGAATAAAGAATGCCCCGAGCATGGTCGCGCCGGAGAGCAGATGGAGCTGCGGGCTGGCCAGTGACTCAGGTGAGATGACCCAGCCGAGCGTTGAACAGACGGCCAGCGTCACCAGGAAGCTCACTGGAATATGCCAGCGGATCGCTTTTTGTTGCAGCAGGAAGGCACCGCCCAACAGGTAGGCCAGATTGACCCACTGCCAGCCCGCACCCGCCAGTACGCCGCTGTAAATAGACGATTTCATCACCTGCTCGACGCTGTGGCCGGCACGCAGGGAGGTTTTGAAGGTATCGAGCGGGGTGGCCTGGCTGATGCCATCCACGCCCATGCGAAGCGCGTTCATATCCGCGCCCATCGCGGTGTGGCCAGTAAAGATAACGTTCAGGGCATCCATAAAGCCGGGCACCGTGGCGGCGATCTCATGCGGCGGCAGCCAGCTGGTCATCTGTACCGGGAAGGAGATCAGTAGCACCACGTAACCAATCATTGCCGGGTTAAACGGGTTATGGCCCAGCCCACCGTACAGCTGCTTGGCGATGATCACTGCAAATACCGTTCCCAATACTACCATCCACCACGGGGCGAACGGGGGAATGCTGATGGCCAGCAACAGGCCGGTCAACAGGGCGGAGTTATCGCTCAGGATGCGAGTCACCTCCATTTTGCGCAGCTTCAGGATCGCTGCTTCCGCTGCGACGGCACTGGCGCAACCCAGAACTAACTGGAAAAGCGTACCCCAGCCGAAAAACCAACACTGTACGGCAATACCTGGCAACGCGGCCAGGCACACCAGCATCATAATACGCGATGTCTGGCGCTGGTTATGGGTGTAAGGGGAACTTGCAATTCTGAAAACCATTTAATCCTCGTTAACGGCTTGCTGCGCGGCTTTCTTTGCCTGAACACGCGCAATCGCGGCGGCGACTGCGGCTTTGCGTGGATCGTCGTTGGCGGCCGCAGGCCGTTCGTCCTGCTGTGCCGCTTTTCGTGCTTTGGCACGGGCGATGGCCGCTTCAACGGCGGCTTTACGTGGGTCGACAGGCGCTTCACTCTCTTCGGCAGGCTGAAGCTGTGCCGCTTTACGTGCTTTGGCGCGGGCGATAGCGGCTTCAACGGCCGCCTTGCGCGGATCGGTCGCTTCCTGTTCAACCACCACTGTCTGCTGACCGGCTTTACGGGCTTTTGCCCTGGCGATAGCCGCTTCCACCGCCGCTTTACGCGGGTCTGTGTCGGCTTCCGGTTTGGCGTTTTGCGCCTTCTCCGCCTGACGTGCGCGCGCTTCGGCTTTACGCGCTTCGCGGGCGGCAATCGCTTCGCTATTGTCCGGCTTTTGGCCAGACACGATCGCTACCGGCTGAGCGGCAGTCGCGTTCTTCTCCCGCACACGGGCGAGGGCAGCGTTAATCGCATCCTGATCTTTCGCCGCAGGCTGCACGGCAGCCTGCTTATGGCGTTCCTGACGGGCTTGTTTCTCGCGCTCCAGTCGCGCCTGGCGCGCTTCAAAGCGAGCCTTCGCTTCAGCGGCACGTTTTTCTTCCATGGAGATAGCGTAGATTTCGGCTTTCTCCTGACGGAAGTACTGCACCAGCGGAATATTGCTTGGGCAGACCCAGGCACAGGCACCGCATTCAATACAGTCAGCCAGGTTATGCGCCTGGGCTTTATCGTGCAGCTGGCCTTTGCTGTACCAGTACAACTGCTGCGGCAGCAAGTCTGCCGGACACGCATCCGCGCAGGCGCTACAGCGTATACAACCTTTCTCTTCCTGCGTTTCGCCCATCTCCGTTGGGGAAGGGGCGAGCAGGCAGTTGGTAATCTTCACCACTGGCACATCCAGCCACGGCAGGGTAAAGCCCATCAGCGGGCCGCCCATAATGACCATCTGCTCGCTCCCCGGGCAGAAGCCAGCCTGTTCCAGCAGATGATGCACCGGCGTACCCAGACGCGCCCAGACGTTGCCGGGACGGGAGACGGACTCGCCGGTCAGCGTGACGACGCGTTCGGTCAATGGCTCTCCGTCAATCACCGCACGTTTCACCGCGTAGGCAGTACCCACGTTTTGCATCAGCACGCCGATATCGGACGAACGGCCCCCGTGGGGGACCTGTTTTCCGGTCAGGATCTGCGTCAGTTGCTTCGCCCCGCCGGACGGGTATTTGGTTGGAATCACGCGCAGGGCGATATCATGGCTGTCCGCCAGTACCGCACGCAGCATCGAAATGGCCTGCGGTTTATTGTCCTCAATACCGATCAGCACTTCGCGGGGTTGCAGGATATGCGCAAGAATGCGAATACCTTCCACCACCTGCGCGGCACAGTCCTGCATCAGACGATCATCGGCGGTGATGTACGGTTCGCACTCGGCGGCGTTAATAATCAGCGTTTCGATTTTATCGCCGCCGCCGTGAAGCTTGGCGCCGGTCGGGAAGCCAGCGCCTCCAAGACCTGCTACGCCAAACTGATGAATGCGTTCAATCAGCGCTTCACGGCTGCGGGAACGGTAGTCGCTCCAGCCGTCACGATCGATCCAGAGATCTTCCCCGTCGGCTTCAATGATGACGCTCAGCTCAGACAACGCCGAGGGATGGGCAACGGTATGGGGGGCAACAGCCACCACCTTGCCCGAAGTCGGGGCATGTATCGGCAACATACGTCCACGACCAAAGGTCAGCGGCTGGCCGCGAAGGACGGTATCGCCTTCTTTCACGCACAGCTCGCCTTCCGCGCCGATGTGCTGTTTCAATGGCATCACGTAGCGGGTCGCCAGCGGAATTTGACGCAGCGGCGTACCGTTTGACTGGGTTTTCATTTCCGGGGGATGGATACCGCCGTCGAAGTCCCAGATCTTCTCTTTTCTGAAAGCAGAAAATAACTTAAGCATGTTGTTCCACAGGAATATTGCGAACCGGAATGGTCTGAAGATCCCATTTCCAGCTTTCGGTCGTCGTTTCAACCGGGCGGAGTTCTATACACTGCGTCGGGCAGGGGGCCACGCAGAGGTTACAGCCGGTGCACAGGTCCGCCACAACGGTGTGCATGGCGCGGGTTGCGCCTACAATGGCGTCGACAGGGCACGCCTGAATACATTTGGTGCAGCCGATGCAGTTGGCTTCGTCGATAACAGCAAGGGCACGAACGGGCTCCTGCGCCTGTTCATCGCCGTCGACAGGCTGCGGATCGACGTTCAGCAGGGCAGCTATTTTAAGCATGACCGCTTCGCCACCCGGCGCGCAGCGGTTGATCTTTTCTCCCTGCACGCCCACCGCCTCAGCGTAAGGACGGCAGCCAGGGTAGCCGCACTGCCCACACTGGCTCTGCGGCAAAAGCTCATCAATTTTTTCAACCACCGGATCGTCCTCTACCGCAAACCGGCGGGAGGCATAACCCAGAATGATGCCAAAGACGAGTCCCAGTACGCTGATGGACGCGATGGCAATCCAGATAGCACTCATTACAACTTCACCAGACCACTAAAGCCCATAAAGGCCAGAGACATTAAACCTGCGGTCACCAGAGCGATGGCGTTACCGCGAAACGGCGCGGGAATATCCGCCGCTGCCAGACGCTCGCGAATCGACGCGAACAGGACCATAACAAAAGAGAAACCGACCGCCGCGGAAAAACCGTACAGCGCCGACTGCATGAAATTATGCCCAAGGTTGATGTTGAGCAGCGCCACGCCCAGCACAGCACAGTTGGTGGTGATGAGGGGCAGAAAAATACCCAACAGGCGATACAGGGCAGGGCTGGTTTTACGCACTACCATTTCGGTAAATTGCACCACCACCGCAATGACCAGAATAAAGGACAAGGTGCGCAGGTAGAGCATGTCCAGCGGGATCAGGATCCAGGTATCAATCAGCCATGCGCAAATGGAGGCCATCGTCATCACGAAGGTGGTGGCCAGCCCCATGCCCATTGCCGTCTCCAGCTTTTTGGAGACCCCCATAAACGGGCACAGGCCAAGGAACTTCACCAGTACGAAGTTATTAACCAGCACAGTTCCGACAAAGAGCAGTAAGTAATCGGTCATTATTTAGCCTGAAATAAAAGAGCCGCCTATTATCGGATAAACGACAACAGGCCACAACAGGTTAACTGTAAGGTTATTACGGGTTAACGAAGGTCTTCTTAACGCGCGTCGACCGCTTGAAATAGGGCACCAGAAGCGCCGTTGCAAGCAACGGAAAGAGTAGCTGGCGAACCGCCAGTGCGTCAGAAACTGGCGAAAAAGCGAACGCTTTGACGGCAAGCAGCACGGAGACCAGCAGCCAGATAATGTAATGTTTCGGCACGCTTTTGCGGCGTTTGAAGAAGGCGATGGTCAGCCAAAGCGTGTAGTACCACATCGCGAGTGCGAAAACGAACGACACAAACCACGTCGCAATATTGAGCGCGCTCTGAGACATCAATGTCTGGATAGCATGAGGAGTAACCAGTGCAGTGGTGTAAAGCAACAGCGCCAGCGAAGCGCTTAATAAAGCCACCAGCAGCCATGCCAGCGGGGCGATTAACCAGCCCCCAATTCTCTCTCCAGGCAATGCGGTCATACGCTCTCCCATAGTCTGCGCGAAATGTTATACAGAAATTTGCAGGGCGGAGAGTATATAACATTTCACGCCGAAGGCTACTTTCTTATACAACGTAACGCCAGACAGATTTAGGTACTTCCCCCACGTTGAACAGACGACCGCCAGAGACGAGTTCGGCGCGACGATGGTCAGCCGCGCGGTACATATTGATGATGTCCTGATTATCCGACAGCGTGTAGTTCAGATGGTCAAACAGTTTTTCCAGGCTTTCGAGGGAATTGATCTTGCGAAATTTTAATAAATAGTCCTGAACTGTCATATTAATAAGTTTCCATATAAAAGGGTAATACCCATAAAGGTAATGCGTTCGAATAATAAACGGATTAATAAAGACGTAAACTGTCCACTCGGGTAACGCGACGAAATTAGGAGTTTTCTTTGCGAAGATTCAGGCATCAGCAGATGCCTGGAAGAGAAGGGTAACCCCGTTCATTACGGCTGGCAATACGTTCCATGACGTAATGTGTCACGCTTTATGACGATGCGGCTTACTTTTGTTGAGCAACAGTAACAGGCTCCGGCGGCTGGTAGTTATCGATATGGCTGGCAATGCCGAGCAACACGACTGAAACGCCAAGGACAATCCATCCCGCTAATTCAATGATTCGATTAATTATTGATGACATATTTTGTGTTTGTAATTTATCCATAAATACAGATTACAAATGTTACAGCGGCCTTTTCGACAGAGCAAGCGCTTTGGGAACGATTCCCGGGCCCCATATACACACTTTAATGCGAGGTAACAAAAAAAGCTGTCGCGAGATGCTATTTTAACTCACAGGGCACATTATTAATCTGTGCGTTAAGCACAAGGCCAGTGATAAATAAGCGCACAGCGAGGGGGCATACGATGAGTGAAAACATCCGCGTCGGTCTTATTGGCTACGGGTACGCAAGCAAAACCTTTCATGCGCCGCTGGTTGCCGGCACGCCGGGAATGGAACTGGCGGCTATCACAAGCAGCGATGAAACCAAAGTCCATGCCGACTGGCCAGCCGTGCCGGTGGTAACGGAGCCTAAGCATCTGTTTAACGATCCTAATATTGACGTTATTGTCATTCCCACCCCTAACGACACCCATTTCCCCCTGGCGAAAATGGCGCTGGAGGCTGGCAAACATGTCGTTGTCGATAAGCCTTTTACCGTGACGTTGTCACAGGCGCGCGAGCTGGATGCGCTGGCGCGAAGCCTGGGTCGGTTATTGACGGTCTTTCACAACCGGCGCTGGGATAGTGATTTCCTGACGATCAAAGCGCTGATAAACGAAGGCACGCTCGGCGAAATTGCTTTTTTTGAGTCTCACTTCGATCGTTATCGTCCGCAGGTGCGAGATCGCTGGCGCGAGCAGGCGGGACCGGGCAGCGGCATCTGGTATGACTTAGCGCCGCATCTTCTCGATCAGGCCGTTCATCTGTTTGGTCTGCCCGTAAGCATGACGGTCGATTTAGCGCAGCTCAGGCCGGGGGCGCAGACCACCGACTATTTCCACGCCATTTTGAGTTATCCGCAGCGGCGCATTGTGCTGCACGGGACAATGCTTGCGGCGGCGGAATCGGCCCGCTATATCCTTCACGGGGCGCGCGGCAGCTATGTGAAGTTCGGCCTGGATCCGCAGGAAGAGCGCCTCAAAAATGGCGAACGCTTACCGCAGGAGGACTGGGGCTACGACATGCGGGATGGGGTGGTGACGCGTGCAGAAGGTGAGGTGCTGGTCGAAGAGACGGTGTTGACCCAGCCGGGGAACTATCCGGCGTATTACGCCGCAATTCGTGACGCGCTGAACGGTTCAGGTGAAAATCCGGTTCCGGCGAGCCAGGCAATCCAGATTATGGAGCTCATCGAGCTGGGGATCGAATCCGCCAAACATCGCGCAACGCTCTGTCTGGCATAAGTGCCAAACGCTTTCGTAGGCCGGGTAAGCGCAGCGCCACCCGGCAGTAAAGAGGACTACTGAGCAACTTTATCGCGCAGCGCCTGTTTCTCTTCAGGCGTCAGGAAGGCGATCTCCAGCCCGTTGATTTGCGCCTGACGGATCTGCTCGCGGCTCAGCCCGGCCTGCGGCGCGGCGATGTTGTATTCGTGAATAATATCCACGCCCTGAACCGCCGGATCGTCCGTGTTCAGTGAAGCCAGCACCCCGTGTTCAAGGAAGGTTTTCAGCGGGTGTTGCGCCAGCGACGCCACTGTACTGGTCTGAATATTGGAGGTCAGGCAGGATTCGATTCCAATACGTTGTTCGGCGAGGAAATCCATCAGCGCGCGATCTTCAATGGCTTTCACACCGTGACCAATACGTTCCGCACCCAGTTCACGAATGGCCTGCCAGATGCTTTCCGGCCCCGCGGCTTCGCCAGCATGAACGGTAATATGCCATCCTGCATCACGTGCGCGGTTGAAATGAGACAGGAACAGGCTGCCCGGGAAGCCCAACTCATCACCGGCCAGGTCGATGGCGGTGATCTGGTCGCGATGCGCCAGTAACGCTTCCAGCTCCTGAAGACAGGCCGCTTCACCGAAGGTACGGCTCATAATGCCGATCAAACGCGCCTGAACGTCAAAGGTTTTGCAACCTTCACGCACGCCCTCAATGACCGCTTCAACCACGCCCGCTACGGGGAGACTGTGGGTCATCGCCATATAGCCCGGAGAGAAACGCAGTTCGACATAGTGCAGGCCGTTGCGAGCGGCATCTTCGATGTTTTCAAAGGCGACACGGCGACAGGCATCGAGCGAGGCCAGCATCTTCACACCCCAGTCAAGCTTGCTCAGAAAACTTACCAGATCCGGCTCGTTCGACGTCACCTGGACATGGGGGATCAGGGTTTCAAGCGTTTCGGCAGGAAGCGTTAAATTGAACTGGCGACCAAGATCGAGAATAGTTTGGGCACGAATGTTCCCGTCGAGGTGGCGGTGAATATCAGTTAAAGGCAGGCGTGTATCAATCATGGTCGCACTCTTTGCTGGTTAAAGTGCGCCATATTATAAAAACAAAACGGGGGAAAAAGCTATTTGCGCAAGGGAATATTCCGTTGCGCAAATTATTTACAGCAGAGTGTTGATGCCAGCGATAAGGCGTTGAACGCCCTGTTCAAGCTTACTACGCGAACAGCCAGCGTTCAGTCGCACATAGCCTTTTCCTTCATCCCCATAAGTATTTCCTGGCATGATGGCCACTTTTTGCTGTTCAATCAGCACGTTTTGCAGCGTATTGTCATCAATACCGAGTGGGCTGAGATCAATCCAGGCCAGATAGGTGGCCTCTGGCGGTTGCCAGTTGAGTGTCGGAAATGCAGCATTCAGTTCGTCAGCAATGTAGCGCAGGTTTTCTTCGAGATAGGCCCGCAACGCGTCCAGCCAGGGTTCGCCCTGCCGGTAAGCAGCAATGTGCGCGGTCAGCGCCAGCACGGAAGGGGAAGAGAGTCCGTCCCGACCTTTTAATGCATTCAGATAGGCGTTACGGCTGTCGTCATCGGCGATAAGCCCCCAGGCGCCCGTCAGTGCCGGAATATTGAAGCTTTTGGAACCGGAGGTCAGCAGCGCCCATTTACCGCGTGCAACCTCATTCCACGGGGTATGGCGATGCGTGCCCCATACCATGTCCATATGAATTTCGTCGCTGATTACCGCCACATCATGACGGCTGCAAAGCGTTGCAATAGTGGCCAGCTCTTCCCGCGTCCAGACTTTGCCGGTTGGATTTTGCGGGCTACACAGCAGCAGAACCGTGTTTTCCGGTTTTGCCAGCGCCGCTTCCAGCGCGGCCATATTGCCGTCCCAGCCACGCGCCGTTTTCTGCATCGGCACGGAAACAACGGTACGCTGGTTGCCTTCAATGGCTTTATAAAAGGCATCGTAAGCCGGGGTATGAACCACCACGCCGTCGCCAGGCGCGGACCATATGCGGATCAGCTCCGAGACCATATAAATGACCGACGGCCCATACACTACGGTTTCGGTATCAATCTGACTGTTAAAGCGTTGCCGGAACCAGTGCGCCACGGCAGCCAGAAATTCGTCATTTTTCCAGCGGCTGTAGCCAAACACGCCGTGGTTGATGCGCTGGTGCAGCGCATCGGTAATACAGGGAGCGGTGGCGAAATCCATATCAGAGATGGTGAAGGGCAGCAGGTCGGCAGCCCCAAAACGGTCAGCGACATAATCCCACTGGGTACACCAGGTGCCGTGTCGATCCACGACGGTAGAAAAATCAAACATGACGGTGCTCCGTAAAGTAAAACCCCCTCATGACGAGGGGGGCGAGGCATCAGGCTTCGACGGTTCGCATCAGGGTTGCCAGCTCATCCTTCACTGACTGTACCTGCGGGCCAATGACGACCTGCAAATTGTGTTGATTTAACTGTACCACGCCGATAGCCCGGTTAGCTTTAAGTGCGTTGGTATCCACTTTGGACATGTCCGCCACCGACAAACGCAGGCGGGTGATGCAGTTATCCAGAGAGGTAATGTTATCCGCACCACCCAGCGCCGCCAGAATAGCCGGCGTGTTATATCCGGATTTCCCAACGGTACCGGCCACTGCCTGTTCAACGCTGGTGGCCGTATCGGTATCGCGGCCAGGCGTTTTCAGGTTAAAGCGGGTGATGGCGAAGCGGAAGATCCCGTAGTAAACCGCGAACCAGATGGCGGCCACAACCGGCACCAGATACCACTTGGTGGACAGGCCGTGCAGGATACCGAATACCACGAAGTCAATCACGTTACCGTCAGTGTTACCGATGGTTACACCGAGCACAGCCATCACGGTGAAGCCCAGGCCTGTCAGTACGGCGTGGATGAGGTATAACACCGGTGCCACGAACAGGAACAGGAACTCGATAGGTTCTGTCGTACCGCCCACCACGCAGGCAATAACGCCGGAGATCAGCAGGCCTTTAATTTTATGACGATTTTCCGGGCGGGCGCAGTGGTACATCGCCAGCGCAGCGCCCGGCAGGCCGCCGAGGAAGGCAGGCATTTTACCCTGAGAGAGGAAACGCGTCGCACTTTCAGAGAAGCCGTGCGTGGTCGGGCAGCTCAGCTGGGCCTGGAAGATGGTCAGCGCGCCGCTAACGGAATGACCGCAAACGTCCATAGTGCCGCCTGCTTCAGTAAAACGGATCAGGGCAACCAGGATGTGCTGTAAACCAAATGGCAGCAGCAGACGTTCACCCGTACCGAAAATCATCGGGCCGAAATCACCCGCGCCGTTGATAATGCGGCCAATACCGGTGATCCCCATGGCAAAAACCGGCCATATCAGAGGGATGATCAGACCAAACAGACCCATCACAACCAGCGTAATGATTGGCACAAAGCGGGTGCCGCCGAAGAAGGCCAGCGCATCGGGCAGGCGGATGTTATGAAAGCGCTCGTGCAGCATCCAGATGATCACTCCCGCGATCACGGCTCCAAGGATCCCGGTATCGATGGACTGAATACCAATCACGCTCTGAATGTTATTGGCTTTCAGTACCGCCGTGTCGGTCGTGGGCAGGATCCCTTTGGCGGTCAGCCAGAAGTTAACCGCAAGGTTCATGACCGCATAGCCAACGAAGCCCGCAAACGCCGCCACGCCTTTGTTTTCCCGCGCCAGACCCAGAGGAATGGCGATACAGAACATCACCGGCAGGAAGCTAAAGGCAAACGATCCGACCTTGCTCATCCAGATGAATCATGATTGAAGTGAAATTGATATTTTAAATCAGATGGTTAAGGTTATGCGGTTTTTCTATGGGGCATCAGTGGGGCATTTTGAGTAAATGATGCGTTCAAAATGCCCACCTGGTCATGGTTATTCTCGGTCATCCATTTGCCGTAAACCGTGAATAGCATTTGCGCTGACGAATGTCCCATCTGGTGCGCAACGAAATTTGGGTTCGCTCCGGCGACCAGTGCCCAGCACGCATATGTGTTTCTTGTTTCATAAGACCGTCTTTGCCGGACGCCTGCACGACGCAGGGCAGTGCGCCATGCTGAATTAATGGATCCGGGAACGTAGCACATCGTCTTCTTACCGTTCATTGAAGTAATCGACGGGGAGAATATAAAGGTGCATTCATCGGTTCTCTTTTTTTTGTATTCCCGTAGGCTGACGCTTACCTTGTGGGATGCCATCATTCTGGTCAGTGGCATTTGCGCCTTGAGGGCATCAATTGCTGGCTGGGTCAGCTGTATGGTTCGAATCCCGGCGTTGGTTTTTGGCAGGGTGAAGTTACCCTTCAGGGAATAGTTCCGTGACACCGTAACAGTCCAGTTAACGGTATCCACATCCTCCCAGGCTAACGCGCTTAGTTCGCCATGCCTGACGCCTGTATTTACCGCAAAGATAACCATATTCTGAAACTGTAGCGTTGGGCAGGCCGCAACCACTCGCTGATACTCATCAGAAGTAAGAGGATCTGGAACGGGCCTTTCTTTTGCAAGTGGGGTGATGCCTGCCATCAGATCGGTTTTCAGGTAGCCACTTTTGAAAGCAAAGCCCAGCATCCCGCCAAGACATGCCATATAGCTATTGACTGTAGGAACGCTTCTTCCCTTTTTGGGTGGATGATTTAGGCCATGTCTGGTCTTCTGCCAGCCGTTCAGTAGCTCCTTCCTGGCACTAAGGATATCTTCAGTGTTCAGGCTGCCGATATACCTGTGCTCACCAATTGTTTCGATAGTGGTTGTGAGGTGGCAATCGTAACGCCTCAACGTCCCGAGGCTAAGCTCCATCTCCTTAAGCCCAAGCCATTTCGATTTCAGTTCAAGTAGTGAGATTTGCTTTCTGACAGTGCTGAATTTCTCTGCGTTCGATGAATCAGGGAATTGCGAGGCATAATTGAATGTGCCTGTCTTTATCGCAAAGCAGACTGAAGCCCGAAGTTCTCCTGCCATTTTCCTGTTTTTTGGCGTGTCAGGAACGCCGAGATTTTCCCTGACACGCTTCCCCTGATATATGAACCATATGCGTAACGATTCGCCATGAACCTCTACGCCTGTTGGGTATACTGCCATAATCATTCCTCGTTTGATGTGCCAAAGGACATTTAAGCAGATATTCTCCGGCGTTTCGCTGGGCTTTGGTGCTCGATCCAGTGGTTTATCTCATCGCGGTTATACATGATTGGGCTGTTTTGCTTGGGTGCCATATCAGGGGAAACATGACGATAATGCTTTCCCTCCATCCAGGTTGACCGGCGGGCATGCTGAATCATGTGCTTTGACATGCCGGTTGTCGCAGTTAAAAGTTCCTCTGTGACCCATTTATTCGGTACCAGCTGAATAATGTCGCTCATGGTTTTCTCCAGGCAATAAAAAACCGCCCTCAGGCGGCTTCGTTAGGCTCGCTATTCACGATGTCGTAAAACTGACCGTAAGTGAGCTTTTGGAAGTTGTCGGGGATTACCACCTTTCCATGCTGATCTTCGATGTTGTTGGGGATGGCAAATACCAGACAGTCATCACGCGCCGGCGCTTTGCCGCCATAAGTCGAAAGCATAGCGAAACCAAATCCACGACCAGATTGACCGCCTATTCCTGTACGCATAATCCCGTAATGATTAGTGATGTAGTCATTCCACTCAGGTAGGGCCTTTAGCTTGGCGTTGGTTTCATGGATAACAGCATCAAGCTCTTTGTTATACGCGCGACCTTCTTTTGTGTTTCCTTTCCCGCGAGCGATCACTACTCGCTTCCCGTCCCAAAAGTCCTCACGCTTTATTGTCATAGTGCATGGGAACTCATAACCCTTCTCCCAAACGAAGCTTTGCAGCAATCCTCCACCGCCACCCCAACTACGAGTTGTTGTCCATGCTATAGCGCCAACCAGTTCTGCTGCGGCTGGGAGAATTGAGTTGCGTTGATTGTTAATGACATCGTATGAGCTGATAAGCGACTTAACATCATCACCTTCAACCATGTAGTAATCATAAAATTTGCTTTGGTCTGACATAATCTCTCCTCATGCCGCACGCTGGGCGCGCAGCGATTTAATGTGCTCACTCGTCTCCAGTTCGGCGCGTATCTGCGCCGCCTCACGGTGATCGAGGTGCTCAAAATCATTGTTAAAACGGTCGATTGAAGCTGTGTTGATCCGGCCTTGTCGCCAGTAGCGGACTATCTGAGAAGTGCAACTGTGGATGATGACTGGCCAACCGTGCTGGTCAGCGTAAATCTGACCCCGTTGAATTAGCTGGAACATTTTGTTGTACCACCGGTATTGAAAGGTCGATACACCAGGAAATTAGTGAAACTTCATCTTCTGATTTCGGATCGCCGTAAACGTAGCTTTTAGCTCCTGGCCTTCCTTTTGCAGGGTCGAAAACTTCAATTCCACGCTCTGCTGTCAGTGAGATGAGAATCTGATGTAGCCCACCAGTTATGTTTAGCGATGGAACCGTAAGGAAATAAATAAAACCATAAAGCAATTCAGCCTTTCGCTGGCTGCCATAGAAATACGGGATTTTGTAATAATCCAACGCATCGTCGAGCCAGTCTGTTTTGTCGTGGAATGCCTGATGCCAACGCGACACAACTTCATCGACGGGCTGGCCGGCAACCATAGCTACGCATGTAGCCATGCAGGTATTGAAGGTCGGTTGTTGTTGATGCTGCAACATTACAGACCCCTCTGCTTATTCTTCAGTTCTTTCACGCTCTGGCACTCCGCGCAGGTCTTGCAGCCGGGAACGGCAGCGCGCCGCGGCTCGGGAATTGGTTCGTCGCATTCTTCACAATGTTCAGCTGATACGGCGTTGCGGTTGATCCGGTGAGCGGAAAGGGCAGCGTTACGCTGAAGCTCTTCAATCTCTGCTGCGGTATCGATGATGTCTGCCATGGTCAATGCTCCCGGAACTGTCGGTTAATTCGGTTGAATGTGAACGCCAGCAATAAAAAAGGCCGCTTTAGCGACCTTGTGATTAGTGCCTTCATGCGGCACCGCCTTCATTCTTCTCGGCTTCGACCGCCATCTGCTCAAGCCGTCTCGATAGCTCAGCGGCCAGCGTCTGGAACTCTTCCTCGGTCGCCACCGGGATCGGCGCAAAGCGAATGCCGATGTGCGCCAGTTGGTTGGCAATTTCGAGGCTCTTCCTCAGATCAACTGGAGAGGCTTTGTTCATGCGGCGCGATCCTCTTCCTGGAAGATAATTTCCATTTCAAGCTTCTCGGCCAACGCATTCTCCGCTCGGGCACCGGCGGAGTGCTCCCAGCCTTCAAGCATGTAGATAGCATCAGCACAGCGAAGCATCGCCAGGCAGATGTCCATGTACTCGGCCTGGGTTAATCCATCTGGTAGACGGGCGGGATTCAGAACAATATGGCCTTTCGACCAGAGATGAAAATGCGCATGGTTAAAAGCGGCGCGGTTAAAATTAGGTAGGCCGCTCATGGGCCCGGCAATATAAACTTTCACGATTCCACTCCGAAGCGGCGATTAAGCCGCCCTGTGTATGAGATGAACTCCAGGAGGCTAACTCCCAGAGGCGCAATTTGTTGGTAGTGTTTCCGGATGATGGGCGTCACTGTGGCGTTCCAGTTAGGCTTTGGCTTCTTGCGCATGGCCTGCTGGATTTCCTCGGTGTAGCGGCGGCAGGCGGCGCGGATGGCGTTTTCATTTGCTGGCGTCATGGTTAAACCCCCAAAGTGGCGACGATATCCTTGGCCGTCTCACGCGTACTACCCTTGCTGGATATCGCCCGCCGGGCATCAACATGATGAAGGATGAATCCGTGCTGCTCATAAAGCTCAAGAACTCGTGGAGCTGTTGAGTTACTGATAAGAACTTTCGCGCCTCGCTGGTGGGCTGCTACACAGCTTTCCGCAAGTGAAATCTGATCAGCCCATGAGAACCCGCCAGCGGCGTAATTTGTGAAACCAGCGGTACCAGGCAACGGCTCATAAGGCGGGTCGCAGTAAACCACATCACCTTCACCGGCCAGCGCCAGGGTCCTGCGAAATTCAGCATTCAGGAACACGCATTTATGCGACTTCTGCTTAAAAGCCTTTATCTCAATCTCTGGGAAATAGGGAGCTTCGTACTTGCCCCAGCCAACATTAAAGAAACCATCACGGTTGTACCGAATCAGGCCGTTAAAGCAGTGTCGATTGAGGAAGAGAAAGGCTGCTGCACGCTCCGGCGCGCCCATGCGCTGGTTATTAAACTCATCCCGAAGCTCTTTGTACGCAACCTCACTGTTGGCACGCTCAAACAGCATTCTGGCAAGCGAACATACTCTGATGTGGTCAACTTCAAGCATCTGATAGAGGTTAATCAGATCTGCATTGACGTCAGCAAGCAGGAAAGATTCGTGCTTTTCGGAGTTGAGAAATACCGAGCCGCCCCCAACGAATGGCTCAACGAGGCGTTTACCGGCTGGTATAAGTCGGTCCAGTTCCGGAAGCAGCGAATATTTCCCGCCAGCCCATTTCAGGAATGGGCGCTGCCAGTTTCGCGGAGTAGGTTCTTCAATCGGCAGCGCTGCGGCGATGCGCTCACCAATCCAGCGCATTACCGGTACTGCCATGCTGTTGCCGATGGCTTTATATCGGGGCCCATCCGGGCATTCGGCAGCATCCTTCCCGCGCCAGCCGATCAGAGTGTGATTATCAGGAAGGCCCTGAAGGCGCTCGCATTCCACCGGCGTCAATCTTCTGACCGCAAACGGCGCGTTGACCATGCTTTTTGCATTGCTTCCTGCTTGGTGCTGCTCGTGCTCCCTAGCGTACCTCGCCGATTTTGTTGCGCATGTCTGGCACAATATCCCTTCGAGTGATGATTTCCCTCGCAACCTTCTACCATGCACTTGGTTATAGTTCTGCTCTCCGAGTCCCTGCGCAAATTCGTATGCTGGTTGTCCTTCACAACAGTTGGATCTCCCCACTTCCTGAAGCGTTGGTAATGCATCTCGCAATACCCTAGCCCCTTGTGCGGCCTGTCGCACATCATGCACTTCTTCCCTGAGCGGTGAGCCTTTATATGGCAACTCCGGCATAGTCGCTGTAGATTCTCCAGCCTGTGATCCTTCCAGTTGTCGTTCTTGTGATGCACCTCGGCATTCATCGCTCCGCAAACTTCGCACGGACCCGGAGGGCAAATCATTCTCGCCTTGCGGTGCTCTGCCATCCATCCAGCCATACTCTCCCCCTTGAATGTTTTTGTTTTTACTGAAAGCGATTGCCACATGCGGCGCTGAATCCCCCTTCCCTGTCTCTCCAGCCTCCGCAGTTAGCGCATGGCAGACATCGCCCATGTCGCCGCGACCATTTCGGGCAATGCGCGGCTGGAAGCCATAGGCAACGCCATGACGGTCAGCGACGGTGAGGCATGGCGCGATATCAACCATTGGCTCAGTTGCATTACCACCGTTTTCCGGTGCGCGGCCTATCCAGTTGCCAGGAATTCCGTAAGCTGCAATCGGCGCTTCGTGGTTGCAGGTGAGTTCAGAAGCTGGATCGTCCGTTTTAATCTCGTCACCACCCTGGTCATGCGTCATAGCAATCAGATCTCCAGCTTGTGCCTTGTTGTCGTCTGGGCCACACGTTCCAACGCCTCGTGCAGTAAGGGCGGCAACAGCCTTTTGCGATTCTCGGCGCGGCGCAGAATCCCGGCGCACGCTGTCGAGCTCAAAAAGTACCGCTGCGGGATCGAATCCTTTTCGAGCACTTGCGACAACGAACACACGGCGGCGTCGTTGGGCCACTCCGAAAAATTGAGCGTCAAGGATGCGCCAGGCGATAACCCTTTCTGGTCCAGACACACAACCTGCGTGCGTCCATTTGCCCCCTGCTGGCTGCAACTCACTGCTTTCTCCGGCAAGTCCTGCCAGAAAGCACCCGAAGGCATTGCCTTTGCTGCTGAGCACGCCGGGGACGTTTTCCCAGACGATGATTGCTTCTGGCTCACCGCGTTCGCGGCGCTTTGCGTCGATTGCATTAGCTAATTCCACGTAAGAGAGGGTTAACTGGCCGCGGTCGTCAGACAGGCCTTCACGTAAGCCTGCGATACTGAATGCCTGGCAGGGCGTGCCACCGACAAGAACATCAGGCGCTTCGACATCACCAGCGCGCACCGCATCGGCGATTTTGGTCATGTCGCCAAGATTGGTTACTTCCGGCCAGTGATGGGCGAGGACTGCGGATGGGAATGGTTCGATTTCAGAGAACCAGGCAGGTTTCCAGCCGAGAGGTTCCCACGCTTTACTGGCAGCTTCGATACCGCTGCACACGCTTCCGTATCTCATGCCGCCTCCTGCCTTTCCCGATATTCCTCAGCGAGTCGCTGCGCCTTTAATGGATTGCTGACCACTTCACCCCATGGCATTAGCCAGCCGTTACCAATGAAGGGAAGGCAGAGTTTGCCAACCCTGATGTCGTCGTGAGCGTGAGTCATAGGATGGACTCCATTTCGTCAATGTAGAGGCCCTGAGCAATCAGGCGGCTGCGGCGGGCGGCACGCGCTATGCATTCCTGCCGCCTGCCTTCTTGCGACTGCTCTATGGCGCGCCGGGTGAACAGCCGCGATTTACCCTGCGGAGTAATGACCTTTGGCTTCGTGACCAGGTCGAATGTCCGGTCGCAGATGCCGTCCTCGTTGAGCCATTTTTTCGACTCAACTATCTCCGCTATCTGTCCTGAACCGCGGGTAATACCGTTCGCGACCCGGTTAAACTCGATGAGCGTTACGCCAAACTTCTCAGCGATTTCGCTGCCGGATACCGGGCGGCCGCGCGTCTGAATCATCCAGATAACGCGTTCACGGAGGCCGGAGAATTGCCCGGTTCGCCCGGGTCTGCGATAGAAGGGTGTGCGTTTCATGCTGCACGCTCTGTGATTTTCTGAATTTCAGATTCCAGATCTGCAAGGAAGCTCTTAACCTCAGACTCGATTTCGCGCGCCAGCTCTTCATCGAAATGAATTCGCTTCTTGAAATAGGCGAGGTCAGGCGGCAGGCGATCATCGAAACTAACGAAATCACACCATTTCCGCCCGGTGCACATCATCTGCGCATGCATTTGCAGCATGTACTGGCGCTTTGGTTCGCCAGTTTTCAGCGTTTCAAGATGGGTCCAGGTGTTGGGGCATTTGATTTCGATAAGCCCGTCGTCGTTAACAAGTCCGTCCGGGCTGGCTGCGAATCCAGGTATGGTTGGGTGATCGATGAGTCCAACTTCAGTGATTTCCGCATCAAACTCATTCAGCGCGTACATTTCGCGCGCCACTGGCTCAAGTTCAGTGCCGCGCATCATCGCGGCATTCGAAAACCTTTCCTCCAGCATCCCGGTCAGCCGTTGGCAAATTAGCTCGGCCATGTAGTTCTGGCGGCTGGTGGAGTGGCCCGACTTAGTCCGGGCCATGACATCAGCCAGGCGACTGGCAGTGACCTTGCCGCAGCGCGCAGCAAACCATTCAGGGGTGCGTTGCTCCATCATTCAACCTCCGCATCTGCAACATTGACAGGTTCGGCGTTGTCTACAGCAAGACTCATGTCATACATGCGTCGCTTCTCAACTGCGCCTATCACCTGCTTCTCCTCAGCGCTCAGCGCCACCCAGAACTCCTGATACTTAACGGTTCCAAGGCGCGCGGCGGACTCACCTTTTGCGATCAGTTCCGGGCGGCGGCTATCTGATTCATGGCCCGCATGAACCTCTGCCGTTGTTCCTTCAATTACTCGCTCTGCCTCGTCCTGGTCGAAGATGCCAGCGAAACCAAAGGCCAGACGCGCGCACTGTATAAGCGTCTTGTGGCGAAGCATGCGTGTAGGGTGGGACTGCCATGGCTGAGTGTTGCGTTTGCACTCGCCCATATACTCGGTGACGATTGTCGGGTGCTTGCGGTCTTTGCGGTAAATCTTGCAGGTGCACGCGCCTTCCTCTTTGTCGTAAGAGAACTCCATACCGTCAAACTGAGGATGTTCGTTGATAATGCGAGCCCATCCATCAACGCCGACGACCGGGACAATCCCGCCTTTATCTGGGAAGGCATAAATCTCTTTGGTCCATGGGTTCAGGCCGTACTGGTTGGCGACGATCAGCAGGGCTGTGAACTGTTCGTCCGTGACGTTGCCACCTTTGAACGCTGTATTCTTCAGCGTATTCATCAGGTCTGTACCGGCATCCATGCCGAGGCGTGCGGCCAGTTTCCCGGCCATGGTGGAAAGTGCAGTACTCATTGTTAAAACCCTCAAAAATTAAAACGGGCAGCCGGTACGGTGTTCCCAGTCGTATTCCGCCTGGGCGTAAGCAACTGCCGAAATGAAATCGTTGTAGACCTCGCCAGCTTTATCGCTGCGAAGTCCTTCGTATGGGCTGGTGTCGATCGGGACCGTGAAGTGGAAGAGGCCGGACGGCTCTTTTGGCATCATGTCGATAATTTTCTGCGCCCGGTCGTCGATCCACTTCTCTTTCTCGTCGGTGAGCTGCTGCTCAACCCAGCGCCGATCTTCGATGCGGTCGTAAGTGAGGTATGCGTTCATAAATTCTCCGGTTTTCTTTCTTCATGAACGGCATGTTTGCCGTGCATGCGCTCTCTTGCTGCAACGACAACGGCCCTGGCCTCATTAAGGTCGGTGAAATTTCCAAGGTGGTGTTTTTTGCCGTCTATAGAGCAGCGCGCATGCCAGCGTTTATCTTTCTTGTTCCAATAAACGCCTTTGACGCCGCTTGTGTTATTTTTTGGAGAGAGCTTATTGAGTTGATTAATCCAGTGAGGAACGTCTCTGAGGTTGCATAACCGGTTATCAGTTCTGATGCCGTTTATGTGGTCTATTTCGTGCTCGGGCCATGAACCATAGGAATAAAACCATGCAAGCCGGTGGCACAAATATCTTTCGTGGTCGATTGAGATACGAAGATAGCCAAAGGGATTTAATGATCCGGCTATAGTTCCAGAAACCATTCCACCGGCTGTTTTGAGCCTGGTGAAGATTCCTGTCTCTGCATCGTAGTGAAACAATTCCTTTAACCTCTGAATTGAAAGCATGGCAATGCCTCCCGGTTAGGCCAGGCCGATCGGTTGAATAGGGTGGTTAGTGCTGCGCGATGGATTTCGCCGGGAACTCGCCGTTGCGGAGGATGCTTTCTACCGGCCAGCACTCAACTGACACTTTCTGCTCTGTAGCTGCCTGGCTGCATTCCTGCGGGCTGTCGTAAACGCCGAGAATGACGTCCTGGTAATCACCGTTGGTCATTGCCACGGTCAGGACGAGCGCGAATAAAGTTTCCATCAGTGAAGAGTCCTCCCGATGGCGACGGCGTAAAGGCGCTTTGCTTCTTCCCACGCCGGAGCATTGCGATGGAGTACCGCGAACGACGCGAGCCGTTGGGCCTCTCTGATCTGCTGCTGGTTTACCATGATTTCCTCTTGGCCTTATCGCGGCGAACGGAACGGTTAATACAAGACTTCTGCGCTTGTGCGAAAAATATGCTGGCGGTGGATGGCCGCCGGTTGTCATAAATGGGCAGACTCGAAAATCTGCCTATGTATGACCGATAAAAAACCCGCCGGAGCGGGTTAATCATTTGTTACTGTGTAACCTTCGTTTTCAAGCCAGCGAACCACTTCCGATTCATCCATTGCATCAAGAAGTGATTCCGCCGTGTACTCAGAAATAATTTCTTCAGGCTTAACACATTCAACTAATTCGATACTGTCGATATCGATTTCCATATGCCTATTCCATCCGTCGCCGTATGGGTTAATAGAGTTAATTTGCTTAACTTTTAACGTCGCATCTATTGCCATCGCCTTACCCTCTGTAGTTACCCGCTGATGCGGGAGAAATGCTTTGGTCGGTGTGGTGGACTGGCACTGAGTCGCCACTCTCACTTACTTCCTGACGCCCTGTTTTCTGTATTGGCAAACAACTATCTGCCCAGCCGGTTTTCAGGTCTTATCACACTGCTAGCGTTGCACCTCGCTTGAGGACACCGCCACCACACCCCAAAACATTCCAGTTATTGCCGGGGTATTTATCCGCGCCCGGCGCGCGCTTTCCCGCTATTCCCCAACAGCAAGAAATCGCTTACTCTTTAATCTCCCCAACAGTAGAAAGGATATATTCATGCAAACCATGCGGACCGTGTGCCCTGACTGCGGAAGTGAGATGTTCAACCAGCCCGATGATTTTGACTTTGAGACAAATTTCACCGGCGTCAGTTGTGCTGACTGTGGTCGAGAAATCACTAAGGACGATGTTGTCAATCAGGCCACGGACACGGTCAAAAAACAGATCGACGACATGCTCAGGAATTCCCTGAAAGGAACTGGCTGGAAGTTCAAGTAACTTTAAAAGCTCCCCGAACTGAGTGAGAACCTCACTGGCGTCTACGTTAAGCAGTAGTGGCGCCGTTTTTTTATCTGCCATACACACCCCTCTTTTTGTTTACCGTCAGCCCCTCGTAAAGAGCTGCTGGTAAACTTCGCCACACTCTCGCAGTGGCCGCGCTCATGCCCTTGAGTTCTTGTCGCTCATCGCCGCTCATAACCGGTGCGCGTCTGGCGTTCGCGCTGCTTTACCGGCATACCCTTTTCCTCGATTAACCCTGACCAGCGGTATGTCGCAGTTCGGACCTGCGTCTGGCTCTCTCACGGAGACTCGGGGCCGCATCATTACTGCGGCTTGAAAGTGCGGTCTGTCCGCTTTAGCGCTTCATTGGAATCACTCCTCTAAGTTGAATCAGCGCCCCATCATCGGAGCGTTTCAAATTGAGTGACTTATCAGCTCATCGCAGCGTGGTCCTCTACACCTACCGTACGCATACGGACTCAGTGCTTACCTCGATCCCATCGGGTGCCATTTCTTTTTGCCAGGAGCGCTACGGCTTGCCTGTCACTCAGTCTGATTTGTTAAAGAAGCAGGCGACTTGCTGTCCGCCGCTGGCTAACTTCGCTCAGCTGTCGATGTTTCGTTTCGATGGGCTTATTAAAAACCATAGTTGTTTTATCGTCAACAACAATAGTTGTACTAATGATTAATGTGGTTTTATTTGGTTGTTTTTAAACGAAATTTATTTTTAGCTCCGATGATGGTATGTTTGAAAAAACATCAAAAAGGAGTGGGTAATGGACTTGGATGAAGAAAGAGTGAACATGATGGTTCACGCCATGGGGCGGGCGGTCATGGAGTTGTCACTGGCAGATTTACCTATGACCCAGCAAAACATCATCGACAAGCTGGAACGGTACCGGAAGGAAACGGGAAACGTGATAGGTAAGGGTGTGAACAGGGATGCGGCTGAGATGGTGCGGAAGGGTAAATAAAAACCCGGCGCGGTGGCCGGGTTTTAGCTGGTGATTTGAAATCCTATATCTTCAAGCGTAGCGTCACCTCTGCATAATGCGTGAAAGTGGCGATCTTTCAGCCCGGCTTGTTTAGCCATGGATTTTATCAAATCTCTGGAAAATGGGGCGTGATGCTTATCAACTGTAACCACCCATTTCCCTTTGCTGTTCTTGAGAACCCATTGTTCGTGAGAGGTTCCTGTTTTGGGTTTCATTTCAAACCCCATTTTCTTAAGCCCTCTGATTACCTCGTCGTATTTCAAAGGGGTAAGCTTTTTCAAGAACATGTAATGCAGTCCTAAGCATGAGCATCACAAGGTTCAGCAAAGAGCTTTGCTTCACCTCGTTTTCTGACAAAGACCTGAAAGGCGATCACCCAATACTTTAGCCACATAGATAGCGGTGCTTTACGGCTAAGTAATTGTTTTGCATATTCCGGTTCTGATAGTGCTTCAGTGAAAAAGTCTTTAATCTGTTCGTCCAGTTTTTTTACGGCGTCCTGCATGGTATCTGCTTGCGCTGCCAATGACAGGTCTAAACACGCAGCTACGTAAACGCCGTTCTGCTGGTAGGCCATGCAACGTAAGGTTTTCATTTTGTATCTCCTCAGAAGCTCTCATATAGGAGCTTAAGTGAAGTTTACCCTATAGGTGATTTTAGGCAACTCAAAAAATAGATAAAAATGTAAATGTCAAGGAGTGGGGTTTATTAATCTGAATTTTTATACAGTGTAATTGTTTTGTATGAAAAATTCGCCATCCTTAACCAAACGTCTCATCAGGCCACCATAAGCACGATCGCAACAACCGAGAGCAAAGTAACCACGCCTACTATCAGATATTCTCTTATCACCCAAACACCTCATCAGGCCACTGCTACAGTTTGTTGTAAGCTATCGATTCATGGATCAGCGCCTTTCCCATGATGTAGAGCTGGTCCTGATTCTCTTCTGTTACATACCAGTCTTTGTAAGCCGGGTTATCTGAAAGCACAGCTAATTGCAGGCCCTGCATTTGCAGACGCTTAACATGGAAGTGCTGCCCAAAGACAAATGCGTATACTCCGTCAACCTTGAAGTTCCTCACTGACACATCGAAGAAGAGGCGATCACCAGACTGAATCGTTGGACACATACTGTCACCGTCTACAGTCATCACCTTCACATCATGCTGTGCGCGATTGCCGAAGAGGGAGCGGGCATGCTCATTTGTGAACTCAATAGCATGCAGAACTTCTACAAACTCAGAAATCATGAATGATCCCGGTCCCGCACTAACAGTGAGGTCGAGAACGTCTACGCGGAATACGTCCGAAGCTGCATTAGTTAATAAAGCTGCCCCTGATTGCTTTCCGTCATTAAGCATCGCCCCTTCTCCAGAGCTGAGCCAATCAGGCATTACCCCGAGCGCGTTAGCAATTTCCACAAGCTTGGTGGTCTGGCTGGCTTTTCCTGTTTCAATTTTCTGAATAGCCGCCTGGCTAACACCCACGAGATCCCCGAGCGCCTTTTGTGTCAGGCCTCGTGCCGCGCGTGCTTCTTTCAGTCTTCCAGCAAGTGTCGTTTTCATAAGGTTAAATGTACAACCGTGGTTTTATTCCATCAAACGAAAATGGTTGTTGACTAAATACAACCATAGTTTTATTCTTCGTTTATATTCACTATGGAGGTTGTTATGAACCCAACCATTAAAACCGCTATCACCATCGTCGGGTCACAAAAAGCCCTTGGTGAAGCGTGCGCAGTGTCGCAGCAGGCTGTTTACAAGTGGCTACACAACAAAGCGAGGGTTTCTCCGGAGCATGTGAACAGCATCGTAAAAGCAACTGGTGGCGAGATTCAGGCCTACCAGATTCGCCCTGATTTGCCGACGCTGTTCCCGTCACCGGCCGACAATAACGCCGCCTAACCGGCGGCCCTAACCACGAAAGGGAAAGCAATGCATTCACTTGCGTATCAACAAGGTAACAAATTTTCGCCAACGGCGATGATTTACCAGAATCGCCGGGAGCCTGATTCCTCGGTGTTAAATATCGATGGGATCCGTGCAGCTGTTCGCGCCTGGGCAGCTGATTGCCGCAGTCGTGAATTTGTCGCAGCGCTGATTGTTGAGGAGTGGCGAGCCACTGGCGGCACCGGTCTGGATATCCCCGCCGACTCGCACCGCCAGATGCAGAAGGTGTTCCGCTGGATTGATGGCGACACCGAATACGCCGCCAACAACATTCGCCAGCTGGCCCCGGCAATCATGGCCGTCCTGCCGCTGGAGTACCGCAATCGTCTGGCGCCGCAGAACGACACGATGTCGCTGATCGCCTCTGCGATGAAAGAGTGTGCCGAGGCTAAACAGGCCGTTCTGCTGGACGCACCAGAGCATCAGAAGCTGAAAGAGGTAAGCGAGGGTATAGCGTCACTGTTCCGCCTTATGCCGGAGCAGGTAGGGCCGCTGATGACGATGGTCACATCGATGCTGGGGGTTATGTGATGGGAAGTATCAAAAATGGCGAAAGCCAGTCTGCGTCAACAGAACTGGCCTTCAGATGCAAATCGTGTGCACTCATTGCAGGAGGAATAATGGCAAAAAATCCACGCTATTACCATACCGCTGTACATAAAAACATAACCCGCGACCGCTTCATCCGCTCGGTTAATCCGATTGTGGCAGAGAAGATGCGCGCCATCCTGGAAGAGCTGAAACGTAAGGAGAGTGGCCGTGGGTAGCCTCGCAAAAGTAATACCTTTCAGACCGTCTGTAACGGTCGTGGAGCGTCAGGTGGCAGATATCGATGATGGGTATACCCGCATCGCTAACGAGCTGCTGGAAGCGGTTATGGCTGCTGATTTAACGGCTCGCCAGCTGAAGGTCGTTCTGGCGGTGATCCGCAAAACTTACGGGTTCGGGAAAAAGTTTGACCGCATTACCAATACCCAGATTGCAGCAATGACCGGCATTCACCATACGCATGTCTGCAAGGCCAAGAACGAGATGATTGCAATGAACATCATCGTTACCAACGGCCTGGCGATCGGGGTGAATAAGGTGATTTCTGACTGGAATTTCAGCATTAGCCAAAATGGCAAATCATTAGCCGAAACAGCTAATGAAACATTAGCCAAGTCAGCTAATACCCATAAGCCAACTCAGCTAAACACAAAAGAAACTATTCAAAAGAAAGAAAGAAAAGATCCCCCTAAATCCCCCCAGGGGGAAAACTCACTCGCTCAGGAAGTGATGGATTACTTCAACGAGCTAACCGGTAGTCGTTGTGCTGCGCTGGCACCTTTTGAGAAAGCTCTCACCACGGTGAAGAGCAAAGATCAGTGCTACACCGCTGAAGAGCTGAAACTCGTTATCCGCTGGGCCCATGTGAACTGGGGTCACAGCTTCAAGCCAGAGAACCTGTGCCGTATGACCCGCTTTGATGGATACCTGTCAGACGCCCTGATATGGGCAGATGGTCATGGAAGCAACCCCAAAGCCTGTCCGCACGAAGAGATCATCAAACTCTGGAATGAAAAATTCCCTGCTAAGGCCGTTTCGATGCATGAGTGGAACCGCCGCCGCCCAGCCTATCGAGACCTCGAAGCTGTGTGGAACGGCAAAACCACCCAGGGCAACTGGCGCGAACTGAAGCACATGGGCATGGCCTTCGAGCTAATTAGCAAGTCTTCCCTGTTCGGCACCAGAGGCGATCAGCCATGGCTGACACTCGACTGGATCCTGAATCCGAAGAACTGGGGATCTGTCTACGAGCAGGCCATCAACGAGCACCGTAAGCGCAAGGGAGTTACAGCATGAGCCGTTTTATCGATTTGTACGTAGAGCAGGCTGTCATAGGCGGAATCATGCTTGCAGCAGGACGCCCAGAGGGTGCGGACATGGCTACCGATGCGATTGAGGGTTGAATCGCCACGGATAATCTAGACACTTCCGAGCCGTTGATAATACTGGTTTTC
>OKOP01000160.1_pt1 | contig 24661 bp, 8 predicted proteins | sample 1612641 | NCBI WGS metagenome assembly OKOP01 (sample SAMN04436810, study PRJEB24849) | human gut metagenome | biome: human gut; feature: NICU; material: stool | host: Homo sapiens | place: USA: Saint Louis, MO | collected 2011-08-20
GATTTTATCGTAATTTATATAAAACTAGACTATATTTAAAAACAAAATAAAAACAATAGATAAATCTTTAAAGAGATAAAAATTAACTAAGCAAATCGAAAAGATACTAAGAAAAGCTATGAAAACTCATAGCTTTTTTTCTTGGCTAAGACTTGATCAAATTTCTGCAAGAAATTTTGATAAGTCTGCCCACTGATTTTGCTTGTTAAAAATCTGTCTTCCTTGGATAAGATTTTCCATTCATAAACAAGAAAATTTTATAAGACCTTCAAGAGACTTGCCAAACAAATTAAAATTAGTCAAAAAATAAAAAAAATCTCTTCTTTCAAGATTTCTTATACAAAGTGAAAACCTTTTGATATATACTATTTAACAAAGATATAAACTTTTCTGGCTAGCTTAGTAAAGCAAAATTTATATCTTTGACTTATCATTATAAATTTTAAAATCGAAAGGAGAAAATTATGAGCAAAAAAGATTTAACAAAATTCAAAACCCCACACACTTATGCAATTATTTTTGTTGTAGTTCTTATCTGTTGGGGCCTAACATTTTTAATCCCAGCTGGTAAATTCTCAACTCACGAAGTTGAATACGAAAATGCCTCTGGCGAAATTGACACGAGAACAGTTCTGCAAACTGAAACCTTTAGGTACATGCACCCACTTAACAAGGACTTCTTAGCAGCAAATCTTGAAAAATTATACCAAGACAAGCCTGTCTTAGAGGAAAATGACGTAGACCAAGAGGCCTTTGGAGAACTCCTAAAGACTCCAGCAGACACTTGGGACCAAGGAGCTCTTGACAAGGTAGGCTTGACAGACGATGTACTCTACAGACTTTATGGGGACAATTTTTATGACAAGTCTGTCAACCTCAACAAGACTGCAAAAATTTGGGGAACAGATGACTTTAATGGCTTTGGTTTCCTTAACTACCTCTTCGAAGGTCTTGTATCAGGAGACAAATACGGATCAGCTGTTGGTATAGTTGCCCTTCTTTTAGTTGTTGGTGGAGCCTTTGGTATCATCATGTCAACTGGCGCCATTGATGCAGGTATCTATGCCGTAATCAACAAGACAAAGGGTCTTGAAAAATTTGCAATTCCAATTTTATTCTACCTCTTCTCACTAGGTGGAGCTACCTTTGGCATGAGTGAAGAAGTTATCCCCTTCTCCATGGTCATGGTTCCCTTTGTAATTGCCCTTGGCTACGACTCCATTGTTGCAGTTACAGTTACCTTCGTTGCATCACAACTAGGCAACGCAGTTTCATGGATGAGTCCCTTCTCAGTTGCCATAGCCCAAGGTATAGCTGGCATCCCAGTTTTATCTGGTGCAGGCTTTAGACTTGCCTGCTGGGTTATAGTAACAGGACTTGGCGCAGCCTACACTATGGTTTATGCAGAAAGAATTCGCAAGAACCCAAGTCAGTCAGTAGTTTATGAAACAGACAACAAATTTAGAGAAAAATTAGCAGAAGATGACTCAGCTCAAGAATTTAAACTTGGTCACAAGATTATCCTACTTGAAATGCTAGCAGTCTTAGTTTGGATTGTTTGGGGAGTTATGAAACAAGGTTACTACATCCCAGAAATCGCATCCCAATTCTTTGTAATGGGTCTAGTGGCAGGTCTTACAGCTGTAATATTTAAACTTAATAACATGACAATTAACGACATGGCTTCCTGCTTCCAATCAGGTGCCGCAGACCTAGCAGGCACAGCAGTTGTTGTAGGTATGGCAAAGGGTATTCTAATTGTACTTGGCGGCAGTGATGCAAATTCCTTCTCAGCCTTAAACACAATCCTTTACTCCATGGGCAATGCCTTCGCAGGAGTTCCAAAGGCTCTAGCTGCAATTGGTATGTACCTCTTCCAATCATTATTCAACCTAGTAGTTACATCCAACTCAGGACAAGCAGCCTTGACAATGCCTATCATGGCACCTCTTGCTGACCTCGTTGGTCTTTCAAGACAAATCGCAGTCCTTGCCTACCAAATGGGTGCTGGCTTTATGGATGCCTTTACACCAGTTTCAGCAAGTTTAATTGGTGTCCTTGGTGTTGCAGGAATCGACTGGTCCAAGTGGGCAAAATTCCAAATCAAGATGCAAGCCTTCTTCTTCCTACTTGGGTCAATAATCCTAATTATTGCAGTAATGATTAATTTCCAATAGGAAGTGATGAAGATGATAAAACTTATAAAAAATGTAAAAGTTTATAGCCCAGACTTCTTAGGGACAAAGGACGTCCTAATACTTGGCGACAAGCTTGCAGGCATAGAAGACGAGATCAAGCTAAAGGTGTCCTGCATGGAAGTAGAAGAAATTGACGGGACAGGAAAAATTTTAACACCAGGCTTTATAGACTCCCACGTCCACATACTTGGTGGCGGCGGAGAAGGTGGCTTCAAGACAAGAACACCTGAGATCACCCTTACAACCTTAACAAAGGCTGGTGTAACAACAGTAGTTGGAACCCTTGGTACAGATGGACTGGCAAGAGATACTTCAGCCCTCCTTGCCAAGGCAAGAGGCCTTGAAGAAGAAGGAATAACTTCCTACATCTACACAGGAGCCTACCAAGTTCCAACCCCAACCCTAACAGGCGACGTCATGAAGGACATCATGTCAATAGATAAGATAATCGGAGCAGGAGAGATTGCCCTCTCCGACCACAGGTCTTCACAACCAACCTTCGAAGAATTTATAAGACTTGCTGCCAATGTAAGAGTTGCTGGCATGCTATCTGGCAAGGCTGGCATAATAAACATCCACATGGGCGACGGCAAATCCAACCTGGCCTACCTCAACCGAGCAGTAGACGAAACAGAAATACCAATTTCACAATTTTTGCCAACCCACTGCGGCAGAAACCCAGAACTCTTTGAAGAAAGTATCAAGTATTTAAAACGTGGTGGCTACTGTGACTTCACTGGTGCAGACGACCCTGACCTCTGGGAAAAAGAATATGGCGAAGTGAGAATCTCCAAGGCCCTAAAACGCATTATCCACGAAAAAATCTGCCTAGACAACTTCACCTTCACATCAGACGGACAAGGCAGCTTCCCAATGTTCAACGAAAAGAACGAATACGTTGGACTAGGCATTGGCAAGTCATCTTGCCTAATAGAAGCCATTAGAGAATGTGTCTTTAAAGAAGACATTCCACTAGAAATCGCCCTAAGAGGTCTGACAACAAACCCAGCCAAAATATTGTCCCTAAAGACTAAGGGCTCTATCAAAGTTGGCTATGACGCAGACATCAACCTACTAGATGAAAAAAGCCTAGAAATAGATACAGTCATCGCCCTAGGCAAGGTCATGGTAAGAAATAAAAAACCAGAAGTCCTAGGAACTTTTGAAAATATTTAAAAATAAAACGTGCAGCTAATGTGTTCACCACACTAAACTTGCACGTTTTTTTATTTCAAGATATCCGACTCACTCGACAATGCTCCCTATTCGGTCGCACCGTCTTCCTTCGCTGGATAAGATTTTTCATCAACTCATGCATCGCTAAAGCTCGCATTGGCTAAGACTTGATCAAATTTCTGCAAGAAATTTTGATAAGTCTGCCCGCAGATTTTTGCTTGTCAAAAATCTGCCTTCCTTTATTCTCACCACAAAACCAGAAAAACATAGACTCATCTCTGTTTTTCCTATCATTAAAAAAGAGCCTGGCAACCAGACTCTCTTATCCTACCTACAACTATCTTCTCCTAGGTCTCCTCTTTGAAGACCTAATATATCCCACCATCCTAATAAAAACAAGGACCATGGCAAGCCATCCAATAATTGTAACTAGATAAATCACATATTTTAAATAATTAACCTCTGTCTTTTCTTCAACCACAGGTTTCACATCAGCCTTCTTTTCCTCAACCCTCTCGGCATTAATAAGTAGCCTCTTAGGTCTTGGCGGCCTCTTAGGATGACATGTTAAAAGTGTCACCATGTCCTTGCCTGCCACTGGAAGGATAGACTCCCAATCAGAAGGAGAAATTATATCTGTCCCTGTAACTCTGTACTCAAGAAGACCTGTGCGACCGTCAATAAAGATCTCATCGCCAACCTCTAGCTTGTCAACATTGTAAAACATGAGGTCACCCCACCAGCCCCTGTGGCCGGCTATGACAGACCTAGTTGACATTCCACCTAGGGGAAGACTTGTCCCCTCAACTTGGGCGACACCCCAGTCGAGATGATCAAAAGTTGCATCAAGATAAATCGGCTTCTTCATATCAAGCTTGGGGATAATAAGATAGGCAAAGACCTCGTCTTTGTCAATCCCCTTGATGTCATAAGCACCAACATAGTCCTCATTGTCAAAGGGGTCGATAATATTGCTATCGCCCTTGATAACCTTCTTGTTGTAGTCAATCAAGTCATCAGTAACTTGACTGTCCCTAGCCTTAAAAGAATCATAATTCTTATTGGCCATTAGCTCCCTATAAGACATAGAAGTAAAGGCAAGTAGGGGCATAAAAATCCCCAACAAGATAAATAAATATCCAATTATGACCCTTGTCTTAGCCTTCATAACGTCTCCTCCTGCGTCTTCTTAGGTAAATTAACAAAATAAGAATAAGAAGAAGTAAAACAAAGCCAGGCACAATAAAGTCCTTGTAGTTAAACTTAGCCTTCTTTTCAGCCTCTTCCTTGTCCTCTGGCACATAAGGAATTCTGTGACCACGGACTAGCAGCCTGTGAGAATTAATCATATAAGGCGTACAAGTTAGTAAAGTCATATAATCCTTTCCCTCAACAACAAGGACAGGATCAAAATTCCATGGCTCAATAACGAGAATTTGGTCCACCTGATAGGCAAGAGTTTCCTTAACGTTAGTATAGTAGAAAACATCTCCCACTTCCATCTTGTCAAGGTCCCTAAAGAGCTTGACCTGTGGAAGTCCCCTGTGGGCAGTGATAACAGAGTGGGTAGACTTGCCCCCAATTGGAAGTGAAGTCCCCTCCAAGTGACCGCAAGCATGTTGCAAAACATCTTCAGAAGTACCAGCATAAACTGGAATTTGTTGGTTGATCTTTGGTATGTCAATGTAACCAATCTTCTCCCTTGCCTCAAGCATACGGGCATAATTTTCAACACCCTTCTTCTCCCTTTCAGTGTAGGGGTCAGCCAGCTTTGAAGGGTCAAGAGTTTCATTGTAAGCACGAGCCAGGTCAATCCTCTCGTCTATCTCAGCCTGACTCATCTCATCAACAGCTTCCTTGAAGTCCACGATTTGGTTGTTGTTATCAACAGTGTAATACCAGTTGGAGATAATAGGATAAGTTGCAATCAAAAAGCCAACAATAAATAAAAGAATAATCTTCCAATTCCTTTTAAACTTCTTCATCATGGCCCTTGCCCCTCTCCTTGTCACTTGCTTTATCACTTGAATTATTAATCAAATTCTCATTCACATTTTCTTGAGCCTTCATCTTTGCCAGCTCAATATTTTTTAATCTGTCGGCTTCCCTCTTGGCAGCCTTCTTCTTCCTTCTCCTATCAAGAATAAACCTCAATAAGATAATTATAGCAAAAATTAAGAGAATGATAAGTCTTTTATCAATATCCAAGTTCTTGCCAACATCTTCTCTTTCCTTGTCGTCCTCTTCAGGCACATAAGGGACTCTGTGACCACGCACAATAAGTCTGTGAGTGTTGATCATAATCGGCGTACAAGTAAGAAGAGTTGCATAGTCCTTGCCTGGCACCACAAGAAGTTGCGAAAAATCACTTGGATCAATGACATCAATGTGGTCCACTTGATAGGCCAAGACACCACCAATGTAGTTGATGTAAAACTTGTCCCCCATCTCCACCTTTTGCAAATCTGTAAAGAGCCTTGCAGTAGGCAGACCAGAGTGAGCAGTGATAACAGTGTGAGACGACTCACCTCCAATAGGTAGCGAAGTCCCCTCCAAGTGGCCGCATCCCTTTTGCAAAATTTCTTCATTAGTCCCAGCATAAATAGGCAGGTCCACATCAATAGAAGGCACCTCAATAGTACCAATCTTAGTCCTAAGCTCTAGCATCTGAGCATAATTGTCAAAGGCCCTCTTCTTCTCCTCTTCACTGTAAGGATCCTTAGGAACCACATTACCTAGATTGTCATTATAAATCTGAGCCAGCCTTAACCTTCTTTGGATTTCCTCTTCACTCAAGAGGTCTCTTGCTTCCTTATAGTCAGCAACTTGGTTGTTGGCTTCAATCCTATAATACCAATTAGATATCAGGGGATAAGAAAGGATCCCCAGCCCCAAAATAAAAATAAAAATAAATAACTTATTAGATTTTTTCTTTTTCTTACTCATCTATTCACCCATAAAAAAGAGGCCCCCAAGGAGCCCCTCTTAATTCTTGTCCTTGATCATAAACCTACCTAACCCAATCATAATTGCCCCTGCAACAACAAGCACAATAAGGGTAATATCCCCAGTCTTTGGAATAGGTGGCTTAGTAGTATTTTCAATAATTAGGACTTTTTCAAAAGAATTGTCATTAATTTCAAATTTTAAAGAACCCTGCAATAGAGTGTAACCATCAGGAGCCTTAGTCTCCCAAATTTCATAAGTCCCATAAGGAAGGTCTCTCACAAAGAATTTGCCATCAGGACCAGACTTCAAAACAAGGTCTTTGCCATCCCTTTGAACCCTTTGGTCCTTACCATCCACTCTTTGCGTGATGACAAACTCAGCACCAGCAAGGCCCACATCTCTCTTCTCATTGGTCTTGTAGAAATTATAAGACCCAAGCTTCTTCTTGTTAAGGACACTTAGCTTAGCAGCTTGGCCCTCAAAAATAACAAACTGACTCTTCTCATTAACAATCTCATAACCCTTAGGCGCTTCAACTTCCTTAAAGAAGTAAACACCAGGCTCAAGATCCCTTATGACAATAAAACCATTCTTGTCAGTCTTAAAGACCTCCTCAGTCCCCTTAGGGTCCATAGTAAAGGCCCTTGTCTTCACCACATTGCCATCCTCATCAAGAAGTTGGAACTTAGCGCCAACAAGACCCCTTCCCTCGTCACTGTACTTAAAGAGGCGAACAGAATTAGGTGGAGTCGGTGGCTCATGAGGTGGCTTTTCTGGTGGTGGAAACTCTGGTGGTGGAGGTGGTGGAGGTGGCGGAGTCTTTCTTTCTCCCCACTTGACCTTCACAATATTAGTCTCAGCTGGATTAAAAACAGCAGACTCAATGAACTTCTTCCTGTCCTTGCCCCCTAGTTCCCTCATATAATAAGTGCCAGGTTCAAGATTTAAGACAGACTTATAATCATTAGCTTCCTTAGGATTTAAAATCCACTTGTCAGCCTTGTTAGCAAGCTGCCTGTCCAGTTCATCCTCACTAAGCTTATCAAGTATTGCCACAAGATTAGTCTTATCCATCTTAGTGTCAATAAAATTTTCATTAATCTTCCATATGCCCAGAGTCCTACCCTCCAAGTCTTCACGTGTCAGGTCCTCTCTGGTGTGAATTTCGATGGTAACAGATGATGCTCCCAAAACATTAAGAGGTAGGAAGACCATAGTTACCATCATGTATAAAATTATCAAATCTTTAATTCTCTTCTTCATCTCTACCCCTCTATCATAATATGTAGAGGAAGGGGTCGCCCCCTCCCATTAGATTTAAATAATTAAACCTTAATTGAGATTGGAATCTCAAAATAATTTACTTAATAAAATTAAGCTTCTTCTCTGTTTCTCTTCATAGCAATAACAGCGCCAGCCATTAGAGAAATACCAACGATTGTGAATAATACAGTACCCATACCACCAGTTTGTGGGATATCTACTTTCTTGTTCACAATTTTTCTTGCATTATCAGTACCTTCTCCATCATCTTTAACACCAAAGTCAATTTCTTTTTCTTGTTGAGTGCCATCTTTTTGGATTTTGAAATCAAAAGTATTATTTGATGGAAGTGCATATCCTTCTGGAGCTGCAATTTCGACTAAAGTATATTTTCCGTCTTTAAGACCAGCTATTTCAAATTGACCAAGCTCATTAGAAGTTAAAACCAATAAATTAGTATCTTTTTTTGGATCTGTACTATCTACCCAATTATTCATTTTCTTTAGAGTAGCATTCCAAGCTTCATCTCTAGCTTTTTCTAACTTTTGTACTTTTGCTCTTTCTTCTTCAGTTTGTTTATCAGCTTCTAATGCATTATAAGCTTTGACTGCATCTTCAAATGCTTTTTGTGCAGCTTTATATGCAGTACGATCAGCTTCACTTGTTCCATTTTTTGATAGGAATTTACCTTCGCTATTCTTAACAACAAATTTTGCATTTGCTAATCTTTCAGTTCCATCAACATTAGTCTTAACAAATTTAGCTCCACCAGTTACAACTTTAGGTTCATTTGGATTGATTGGCTTTGGATTGTTATCATTGTAGTTCTTTACAGTTATTTGTCCAGCAGCACCTTTAGAGTACTCTGCTGAATATCCATTATATTCTTCCACTACCTTATACTCTGTGTTCTTATTTAAACCTTTCCAAGTATAAGTCATAATTTCACCTGATTGAATTGTTACAGGGTTTTTGAATTCATATCCATCTACTGTTTCTACATCTTTTCCTTCAACTATTTTGCCAGTTTGTGCATTATATAGAGTGAATTTTACATTTTTCTTAGCAACGCCAGTATCCCAAGTCTTTGTAACAGTTAATTCACCATTATCATTTGGTTTGTTAGGAACTGGTGTATTTCCGTGGTCTTTGTTGTTTCCATAGTGGAAAGTAACGTCGTTTGATTCTGGAATAGCTACTACTGCTTTTTCATTAAGAGTTGCATGGTAGTCTATTCTTATTGTTTTTTCTTCAGTTGCTTTTGCAATTTCTGCAAGACCTGTTTCTGTTAATTTTAATTTAAATCCATTTTCAGTTTCATCTAATTCATACCAAGATGTATTCATTTCTTTACCATCATATTTGATAGTTAGACCTTTTTCGGTGTTATCTTTTCTTTGGATAAAAGTTAGACCTTCTGTCATTTTATCGTCCCAGAAAGCTGTTTTCCATTTTGTATTAGCAGGAACTTTTGTAGTTACTGTGTAGTCAATAACATCTCCAACATTGTGTGGTTCTGCTGCTGCTTCTGCTTTTGCATCATCAGTTCTACCATTTGGTTGTTCTTTTGTAAATTCTTTTGTGAAGTCCTTGTGAGTATCTGGAACATCTTCAGTGTTCTTAGGATAAACGTGAGCATTTTCAACTACTCCTTCGTCATTTACTAATGGAAGAGTAATTTTAGTTGGAACTGCTTTCATATCAGTAAGAGTTTCTCCATTAGCACCTTTGTAAGTTGACATATCATGAATTTCATCAATTTCAAATTTTCCAGTTAATCCTGCAGTTGTAAATACAACTCCGGCATTGCTTGCTTTTGTTAATCCTCCTACTGCTTCTTTCACATCTTTAGTTGATGTAAGAGGTATAGCTGGTATTAACTTATCAGCATCTGATGTACCTTTAGCTTTAACGTAAGCTTTTCCATCTTTAACATCTTTCTCTGTTATCGTTGAGTTTCCTTTTGGAATTTCAAAATCTTTTGCAAATTTTAAGGCAAAATAAACTCCATCAATTTCTTTAGAACCTGATCCAAAGAAAGATTCAATTGATGATTTTTCTGTACTTTTAGGCTTATTGGTTTCTTCTATTTTTTTACCAATATATTCAGTTCCATCTTTACCAGTCGTGCCTTGTGTAAATTGACCAAAAGTAGTCTTGTCCATCAAAATTTTGTGAAGAGTAACAGTTTTAGTTGTTTCTTCAGCCGCTAGTGCTGATAGTGGAGAAAATACTCCCACTAGCATCACTAATGCCATGATTAGTGATAGAATTTTTTTCTTGTTCATAATATAACTCCTTATTATAAATTTTTATAAAAATTTACTGTATAGTTCAACAGTAAATTATTACCTTAACTTACCTTGCCCTTGAGCAATTATTTTTGTCTTAGACTAGCCCAGTCCATGAGGACCAAACCCCTAAAACATAAACCCTTTCAGGTCATCTAATAAGCTTCGAAGCCTTCCATCCACCTGCCCCTTGAGCCTGCGTCATATCTACGCTTCTTACTTATTACTTGTCGCCTTCCTCTTGGAAGACTCGCCTTTGGCACTTACTTCCCTATAGAAGCTTGCCCTCGGCTCCTTCCTCGTCAACCTCATTTGTCCTTCAATGAGAATCAACTAGGTCTCTGGCATCGCCAGACTTAATGTATGAATGAGAGAGTGTTGTGAGTGGCTCATCCCCAAGGGCGAGCCAACTCGGCTTCCCTCCACACTCCCTATTCATTTAACATTGATTTTGACTTGCACAACAAGCACTTTACGGAGGGTGCCTCTTCTTGTCCGTAATCTTAATCATCATAAGACACACCCCTCTTCCTGCTGTAAACATAAGCCGCCGCACTCATAAGCACAAGCCCCGCAAGAGTAAAAATCAAAGTACCCATACCACCAGTGTGCGGATATTCCGCCTTACGGTTTTCAACTTGGATTGGATCTTTTTGGTCATGGTCTGCATAGGCAGGCTTATTTTCTGCTATAGTTTTTACATCTATCTTATCTCTAACTTCATCATCTATGGATGAGTCAAATACAAGTTCAAATAGTTGGTCTGCTGTGCCTGTTTCATTATTAGTATCAAGCTTACCAGTAAATTCCATTACTATTGAATCTGTTGTTTCGATTGAACTATTAGCTACATCTTCTTTGCCAAGCATTTCCTTTAGTCCGTATCTTGAACCAGTAAGATTTCCAGCTGTACCAAAGCTAATTGCATCAAATTTATTGAATTCTGTATCCTGTAAGTCAGCAATAGTTTTGCCGTCATCTTTCTTTAGAATGGCTACATTGACCAATCCACCTATACCGGAGTCTTTCTTAAGAGCTTCTTTATACTTAGGTGTTATCTTCCAATCAGTTTCCTTGATACGGATATATGATTGGTTAGATGGGATTGTCATGGACTCGTGCTTAGGGTTAATAACAATTCTTTGCCTGAATGTCTTCTTGTCCTTATCCACTGATAGGATTTCACTTGTGATTTGTCCCTTAGTAGATTTCTTGTAACTAGCCTTCAATGGATCCTTTTCAAGAGTTTTAACCTTACCATTTTCTAGCTTGAATTCTCTAATATTGCCAGGAATCTTAGAATAATTATCTGGTGCTTTAGTTTCCACTAGAGCATAGTAGCCATCTTTTGTGATTGGCAACTTGAACTTCCCATCTTTTCCTGAAGTTGCTGTCATGGTTACTTCTTTTTCCACACCTTCTACAGTCTTCTTAACTTTAAGAGGTGAGTAATCTTTATCAGTATCCTTTTCCTTGTAATGAACTTCAAATTCAGCACCTTCAAGCTTCTTAGACTTATCATTACCATCAACTTTTTCGAATTCAACTTCCTTATAGTTGATTACATTTATTGGCTCTTTACTTACAGGCTCTGTCACTGTTTCAGTATTGGCATCTCCTGTTATAGCACTTGCTACCGAGCCTAGCATTACTCTCATTGATGCTACTAATGATTGTGGCTTTTCTGCTGGCTTTTCCTTGACAACTTGTCTTGTGATTACACCATCTTCGCCTACAGTAAATTCTTGGATATGTCCTTCTATCTTAGCGTAGCCATCTGGGGCTTTCGTTTCTATTAGGGCATATCTACCTGGTTCTAGTTTTTCATACTTGACTAAGCCATCTTTGTCAGCTGTTTTTTCTGAACCTGTAACTTGAATCCATTTACCTTGGTCTTTGTAGTACTTTTCAAGTTTGAACTCAGCTTTTGGAAGGATCTTACCTTCTTGGTCAATCTTCTTGAAGATGATTTCATTCTTAGGGTTAATAGCATCTATTTCAAGCTTAGCACTGGCTGTCGTTTTGTTTTCAAACATGCGAATGCCATTTGTTCTCTCTACATAATATCCTACGTTATAACCTATGGTGTTTCCATAATAGTCTTTAACTGGAATTTTATTATAGAGTTGTGCATAGGTGTCGAAGGATGAAATATTATCTCCTTTAACTTTACCTGTAACCTTTAAGATCACGGAGTTTTGTGCTCCTATATTACCCATTGAAATATTTGCACTTCCATTAGCTTCTAGTTCATAAGGACCACGTTGACCATACTTAGTTAGATTATTAGATCTTTCGTTTACACCAAAGGACTCAGGCATATCTCTATTTACATAATCATCCGTCCTATAATATTGACCTCTATTATAATCGTAAACATATGCGCCATTTTGGTCTAGCCTTATAAAATCAAATCTCAAGTCGCTTACAGCCTCGCTTGGCTTGTACTTAAATGTTAGAGCTCCTTGATTATCTAGCCTATCTCTATTGATATAGAAGTATTGGACGAATTCTCCAGTTTCAATATCAAAGCTTACTATCTTAGATGTCATATTCGCATTGTTATACGGATTTTTTGCCATATCAAGGTCGTAATCTACAGCGATATTATTTTTTGTAAAGTTTGTATCCTTTATTCCCATGCCAACTTGCTCATTTGTACTTGAGTTTTGTACCTTATAGCGGTTGATATGAGCTGTGATAGTATTTGAAAAATCTGTCTTGTTGTATTGGTCGGCGTAGGATGTGAAAACATAGGTTAGTGTTCCCGCTTCTTTATCATACTTGGCCTTGGCTATTGTTCCCACTCCATCGGCGAACAAGTCAAGGTTTTGAGATTTTTCTTTCAATATACCTTCAAGGTCGATGTTGTCAGTCAACTTGATTGTGAAGTAGTCACCAGCTTTTATTGCTGTGCTATCTTTTATCTTGAAAGTATTCTTGAAGGATAAGGCATGACCCTTGTGTGGGTGAATCTTTGAATTGCCTTCATTTTCTGTTCCATCATTTCCATCTGGTCTTAGAACTGACATTTCTGATGTCATTTCAATACTCTTAGAAATATCTCTGTCTCCGACATCACTGTCATTGATGTATGGGTCTAGTCCCACACCACCCACTGTGAATCTCCATTTTTTACCCTTGTTTTGGTAGCCTTTTGGAGCTTTGGTTTCTTCTAATTCATATTGACCTATCGGTAGATTATCAAAGACTACAACACCTTGTTCATTTATTGATGCTGTTACTTCATTGCCATTTACAAGATTTACATTTTCTGGCACTTTTACAACAAATTTACCACTATTATCAGATATTGCTCCTAATGTTGTATTGCCAGGTAGAGTTACTGTAACTTTTGAATTACCGATTGTAGTACCTGATATTTCTTTAGCTCCTGCTGTTATTGGATCAATTGTAGTTAAAGCTTTGGTTTCAGTAGTATTTACTGTTGTAGTTTCTTTTGAACCTACACTAGTTTTTACTTTCTCTACTATATTCTTACTTTGGGATGTTAATGTAACATCTTTTTCCTCTACTTTGCCATCTTTACTTGTTCTAACTAGCTTAAATTCTGCTCCTTCAAGGGTAGATCCCATGCCATCTAGTTTTTTAATCTTTACACTACCTTTTCCAGGAACTTCGTTGATAATTTTACCCATGTTCTTAGCAGTAGCAGATGTTACATAGTCGACTAGCTTACCTTCTTTTGGAGTAATCTTTGGATCATCTGGAGCATATTGGAAGATACCATTACCTTCGTTGTACTCAAGTGTTACAACCCCTCTACCTGGTGTGATCGTACCTGTTTTACCATCAACGATTTTACCTTGGTAGGCAACTGTGAAATGAAGTACAGGGTCTTTGATTGGTTTGTAGCCTTCTGGAGCTTTAACTTCCATTAGTCTGTAACGACCTGGTTTTAGTCCTCTGAAACCGAAGTAACCGTTGAAGGCTGATGCTACTGTTGTGCCCGGTATGTCTTCGTATTGTCCACCTGGTCCACGAACTTGTAGTTTAAATACTGCACCTTCTAGTCTGTTGTTTGTTACCTTTTCGCTGTTGATGTCGTCTTTTGGATCTTTACGACCGTGTTTAGAGAAGGTAATGTTGAAGGTTTCTTCTTCGTTTATAAACTCAAGACCTTCTTTCGGTATTTCTTTGTGTCCCTTTGAGTTATAAAGTGGATTCAAGTTAACTCTTGTGTCGGCATGGACTTTTGGAGTTCCTATTGCTGGATCGATAATACCAGTCTTGTAAGTCTTGCCATTATATGTGACTTCTTTACCTACAAAGTTTGCGTATTTCGCTCCCGAATCTTTCTTGCCTGACCATGCCTTGGCTGCTGCTTCGCCTTCTCGTGATTTAACATATTCTGCAACTTGGCTAGCACCACCTTGGTAGGATGCTCCTTTGAAGGCTTCGTAAGTTACATTGCCATTCTTATCTAACTTAAGTTGCTTGAAGTGTCTTGCTCCCTTGTAGAAGTCTACGTGAAGGTCAATCTTACCTAAGTCTTCTTGTGGGATATTATACTTATCGTCCTTGTCAGACTTGCCTGTGATTATAACATCATCATAGAAGCCTTCCACGTCTACTATATAGACACCTTTTTCAAGGTTTAGTTGGTCTTCGTCAAAGCCCCAGTCGAAAGGTCTCCATCTAGCTGTCTTTATCATAGACATATTATCATTTGACAAGTCGTAAGTTCTTAATATCTTATCAAGTGCAGGATCATTCATATTATTGAAATCTTCTGGATTTGATAATTTATAAGCTGTGAAATAAGCAGTCTTTACACCATCTTTTATAGTTTCTGGGTGTTGTCCTGCAGCATCTTTTTCTTCTCTCTTATACTTCGGTGTGATTTGAAGGTTTAGAGGAGTCGTTCCAGAGTAAGCTCTTGTATCTATATAGATTCTTTGAATATAGGTCTTAGATTCTGTATCTATATAGGTTAGCCTTGACTTATACTTGATACCTGCATTATCAGCTGAATATCCTGCGTTGGATTTCGTGTTATCATTTATAAAGCTTGAAGGTGTTGATTCTGGTCCTTGATATTCGGCATACATTCTACCGCCATCATCCTTGACCTCAATCTTCCAATCAGCTGTACTTTTCTTGTAACCTGTTGGGGCTTTTGTTTCTCTTAGGACATAGTAACCTTTTTGAAGTTTAACAACATTTCCTGCTCCATTCTTAAAGATTACATCACCCTTTTCATCAGAAGTTGCTGTTAGGGTTCCAAATTCCGTGTCGATATTTGAGTAAGTGTTGTCAGTCATCTTGTTAAGTGTGAATGTCGCACCTGGAAGAATTTCACCACCTGGAGATCTCTTTAGAATCTTAGGAGTAATACCAGCTTTTTTGTTGGTAATCTTAACAAGTTCTTGAGGTTTATCGGTGTCTTTGATTAGTTTGTCATCAGCTCCTGGTGTCCAAGTATCAATTGGGTCGTCAGACTTACCTACACGAACCTCTTCTGCAACTGGGTCTTTTTTTGATAATTCTACTTTATTGTAAGCAGTAATTATTTCATTATCTTTCTTGCCATTTTGTAAAGCTTGAACTACTTCTGTTGGCCAATCTGCTGGAGCTGCTGCTTCTTGTAGACCAGCTTTTTTAATATTATAAGTTGCAGTGTATTTTGTTTTTACTTCTCCATCTGCACCTGGTGTGTCTACAACTCTGTCGCCTGGATTTAGACTTTCATCAACAGTTACTTTAGTTTCGTGTTTTAAGACTTCGGTTCTTTCTTCGAAGGCAGTTCTTTCGCCTTCCGGAATTTTTTCATATACACCACGAACAGTTACGTTTGACTCTGGCATAGTGAATGAACCCTTGCCTGTAGTTGGATCGAAAACAAAGTTTTCAACAGATCCTCCATAAGGGGCTTTTGTAACCGTTGCATTTAAAACTCTGTTACCTTGGTAGGCAATTACTTCAAAGTTAAATGTCTCGCCTGCTTTTGCATTTACACTGAAAGGATTTTCTGGTCCAAGTTTGACATAACCGTAGGACTCTGTCTCCCTGTTTACAGTGTAAGTTTTTACTATAGGTTTAAATGTAGCATTTACGGTTACATTTGCTGCTGGCATATTGAATTTCTTTGTATTTTTATCAATATTAACAGTGGTTGTTCCATAAGTGTAAGTTAGGGTATCTAGCTCTTCATTTGCTCCTGGTCTTACAGTAACTGTGACTTCTTTACCTTCTGCTACACCTTGGCTTGGACTTGCACTTATCTTTGTACTATTAACAGATACTGAATAAGTTGGTTGTGGTTTCTTTGTACCTATAGTTGTTATTTCTGGAATAGGTTCAGTTCTTTGAGTGTCGATTAGCTCTTCACTATCAAACTGGCCATTCACAAATTTTTGCTTATAGGTTTTTATTTCCTTCCCATTTACACCTTGTTGAGTAACTTGACTTGAACCTTCTGGGTATTGGTCAGAGTAGACTGTTTGTTTGCTGAATGGTAATGTTGTTTCTTCTGTCCTATTTTGATAAGTGATTACTGGTTCTTGGCTTGTGTTTTTATTTACTCCTGCTTCGTTTGAATAAGAGTCACATGCCCATGATTTATACTTCGTATCATCGTATAAGCCTGGTTTTTTAGCATATTGATAATCTGCTCCTAGACCTAGAGTCTTAGTCTTATCCTTCGCATAAGGAGTTTCAACTTCTACCAATATTGTCTTACCTTTTGGAAGGTCTGCCTTAATCCTCATAGATGGGCTGTTGTTTCTATTATTATTGGCATTTATTGTAATTTCTTTTCTACCAGTAACATTATCTATTGTTGAATTTGCATCAACCTCATAGAATTTAACTGTAGATATTATCCTATTACCATCTTTTATATAAAGATCATTTAATTGGCCATCATTTGTCTCTGGTTCTCTATGAATTTCAATCTTTCCAGTAAAATTAGAACTTGCCGGCTTAAACAAGAATGTTTGTTTGAACTTGTCTTCTTGCTTGTTTATCTCTGTGACTTTTGTTTCCATATAATCATCACTATGAGCTTTTGTAGTTCTTCCCTCAGACTTACTTGGATCAACAGCTTCCCAACCATTTCCTGTACCGACTGGTTGTCCAACAAGGTTATCTCCAACTTTAAAGTCACTATTTAGTGCTAGAGGTTTTATATCTTGTAACACATTTTTTGTATAGAAGTCATTGTTGCTGTCCTTGTTATAAGCTAGTACTTTTTTTGCCTCTTCTGCAGGACTAATTTCTAATGCTTCTTCAGAAGAAGATGCTGCCCTAAATAATTGAGACTTTGGAAGATTAGTAATTATTAGTTTTGAGTTTGGCTCTATTGTTGTATTAGAATTGTCAGTATTTGCACTTCTATCTCCTGTTGCATTTTGAGCTGGTTCTAATCTTATGTCATTGAAGCTATCATACCATTCTGCAAACCAGTAATTGTTTCTGTAGCCAGGGTTTATAAAGTCAAGCCCTGTTCCAATAGTACCCGAATTTGGTATTTCAGATTCTATAGTTAAGGCTATAGTCTTAGTACCTGCAAGATTCTTTGGTGTTATCTTTATCCTATTTTGGCCATTATTCTTAACATATACATCTGTAGTGTAATCAACTTTTTCTCCTACATTTACAAGTTTTTCAGGAGTTGATGTTCTATCAACTAGATTCATTGAAACTATAGATGTGTTATTTAAAGTTAATCCTCTGGTTTCTTTTTGTGCATGAATTTCGAAATATGGGTTTAATAAATCATCAGGGCTTCCATTTATAATGTAAACTTGTCTGAATTTATTTTCCTTTGTGTTTACTTCAGTAATCTTTGTTGCAATTCTACCTTTACTTCCATTGCTAGTGTAGCTTTGTGTGTGTTTATTAGGATTAGGCTGACTTGTATCTACCTTTTGCCATTGGGCTCCTTGATCTGGAACTTGATCTCCAGGCTTGTTATCTCTTATATAAATCTTTCCATCCTTAGTAACTGTTACTGTCCAGTCTGTGTTTGCTTTTTCGTAACCTTGTGGGGCTCCTGACTCAGTTAGTTTGTAAATACCAGGTACTAGGTTGTCGAATTTAACTGTTCCGTCTGTGCCAGATTTCTTCCAAACTTCTTTGCCTAGGTCTGTATCTGACTTCTTTGGTCCCTGAAGTTTGAATGTTGCTCCAGTTATTGCATCTGTTTGGTTGCCACCATCGTCTACCTTCTTGAAGGAGAATTCTTGTACTACTCTATCGTTAGTAACGTCAAGTGAACCTTCTGATATATAGGCTCCCTTGATATTTCCTGCTTCACTCTTAGTTACTACAGGATCTCCTTCTACGATTTGGTTTGCCATATCGTAGTAGTCAGATTTCCAGAAAGAACCCTTATTTGTGTATAGGTCCATTCCTGTACCTACTCCACCGTCTTCTGATGTATAAGGTATTTTTACATCTATTACTATAGGATTTGTAATTTGTCTGCCCTTAAAGTCCAAGTAGAGTCTTGGTTGACCAGTAATAACTTGGCTTTTTACACTGACTTTACTTGTATCCTTTGTAATATCTGTCAAATTGTAGTTTTCAAGTCTGATATCTTCTACATTTCCATCAACTGCCTTATCAAGTTCGAAAATCTTGTAAGCTTCAGTTCCTGCATACCAACTCATGTTATTAAACCATGGTTTTTCTCTGTGGATGGATGCGTTATTTAAAGTTACTGTATCAGCTTCTGGGTTTATTACATATCTTTGGATAACATATTTATCTTTGGTATTTTTACCAACAATTCTTGTACCAAGTTTGAATGGTTGTGGCCAGTTGTTGTAGTAACCTGTTTGTCTGTTATCTCCTAGTACCCAACCTGTAAGAGGTCTTTTTGCAACTTCTACCCATTTAGTTCCTTCTACTCCTAGGATAGACTTATTTACATTTGCATCAGTTCCTGATTCTGGACCCTCTATATAGTTATAAACTCTGGCTTTATTGTCAGAACCTATTTCTATTACCCACTTCTTGTCAAGTTTCTTATAACCTGATGGTGCTGATTCTTCTTCTAATAAATAAGTTCCTTTTTCAAGTTTTTTACCAAATGAAACTAGACCGTTTTTATCAGATGTTCCTGTGGTAACTTCTGTGCCATCAGTTGTTGTTATCTTAAATTTCGCTCCTTGGAGTGGGATATTTTCATTGTCTTTCTTGTAAACTGTAAACTTTGTAGCAACTGGTTTATTTGTAACGTCTAATACTATAGTATCTTTTCCAACTAGGGATTCTCCTGTTGATCCAAGACCTATTTCTATTATTGTTACAAAACCATCAATACCGACGTTTACTCTCCAAGTCTTATCGGACTTGATATGCTCAGCTGGAGCTTTTTCTTCCTCAAGAGTATAGATACCTGGTTTTAATTTAGAAAATTCTACTATACCATCACTGCCAGATGTTCTATAAATAACATTGTTATTTTCATCTGTCAATCTAAAGGATGCTCCTTGAAGAGTTTTACTCCTATCAGATTCATCAAGTTTTTTGATCTTAAAACTACCTGGTGTGTATTTCTTATTGATTAGGGCTACCTTTTGGCTGTAGAATTTTGGTATCTCGCCACCTGCCTGGTCACCTGTTGCCTTGTTGTAGTTGGCTCTGGTTATGAAGGATGACTTAAAGTCATTGTTTGTCATGCAGAAGACTCTCCATAGGTTGTTGAACTTATAAAGGTCATCAATCTTGAAGGTCTGCTCTATGATATAACCATCCTTGCTCTTATCGTCAATTGCTGGCATCTTGATTTTTAGTGGAGAATTTTTTGTAATTACTCCAAATTCTTGGATTTGGCCTGGGTCGTAGTTTAAGGTGATTGATCCTTGTCTATCATTATTTACAGCATATCTCGGATCAATTGCCTTTGAATATACCAAGTTGTACTTGGCAGGGTCTTGACTAGGCCTTACACCGTAGGATAGGGGCATGTTGTAGTTGACTTTTTTGTCAAAGTTTCCTGCTTTTATTGTGCCCATATATGGTGATGTACGATAAATCTTAACATCTCTTAGTGAGAAGGCTGGTTTGTTACCATTACCTTCCCAGGTAAAGAAGTTTTTAGTTGCTCCTTGGTAGTTGGTTGATAGCCAGTTAAATTTAAGCTCTTTTTGGCCTGTTGTTCTAATATGAACTGGGTTGTAGTAGGCTAGTACTGCTACATACCAGTCTCCCTTATCATCTTGGTAGACGTCCCTAAAGTAGTAGGATTGTGGTACTTGGGCATTTTTATTATCGTAGTCGTATTGCTCGTAGTCTGCTTGTACATTTGTTGTAATAGTTTGTTGACCAGTAATTCCTGTTTGGCCTGGTGCTACTGTTATTGTAAATGGATAGGTTCCATCATTTTGGGCAAAATACTTAGATGGGATAATACCCTTAAGTTCTATTTTTGCCTGTGTCTTTCCACCAATTGAATTATCGTTAAATACATAGGTCAATTTGTTGGTTGTGTAGTCAAAAAATGGATCTGCTACATCCCTTCCACCAATATTTAGTTTTGGAAATTCTCCAAAGTATTGGGTGAAGTCTAAGTTTTTATCAAATTGGATAGAAAATCTTTGGCCTGGTGAAGATTGTTCAAGGTCTATTGTAGCATTATATTTAAGAGACTCTAGCCTGTAGGCTTCCCATACTTGTGGTCTAACACCTATATCTCCTGAATCCCCTTCGTTTATTACTAAAGATTGTTTTACAACATTTATCTTAGCAGTAGCTTCTTCTTGTGCTTGTTCTTCATCTGTTATCAAGTAGTCTTCACCATTTACTGGTGATCCTGACCCATCTTTAAATTTAGGCTTATAGGTTACTTGCTTAGAATCATCTACTGTAACTTCGAATATTACATCTGATTTGACATAACCTTCTGGGGCTGCGATTTCTTCTATGGTGTATTTTCCTTCTGGAAGTTTTCCAAAGGATGCAAGACCAGCGTTTTTGCCTTCATTATCAGCTGGCTGGGATGTGGCTGTAGAAATTACCTGGTCGTTTTCATCTCTTATTTCAAAGGTAGCTCCGACTACAGGTTTTTCGTTTTTGTCAATTTTTCTTACTTCTACTGGACGAGTTTCAAAGGCCTCGTTTGTTACTGTTATAGTTGTCCCCTTTGATGCCTCTGATGTTGATGTTGGGTTAACAGTTTGGTTTTGTAACTTAGCGTTACTTCCAGTATCTTGGCTAGTTAGCCAGTCATAGGTTAGGGTATTTGTGCCGCCATTTAAAGGTTTTGATTTTGCTACTACCAAGAATCCCCAATCTCTTGCAAATCTTTCTTGAGGGAAGGTAATTTCGTAACCAACTTGACCTGTAAATGGATCTCTATGATTTTGGGTACCCCTGATTACTCTATTATTATTAGGTGCGTTTAGGACACTTGATCCAAGCTGATTTATAAGGTCTTGATTAACCGTCTGTTGGGTCATAGCTGTTCTTACAGGATCCCTATAATAGTCAGGGTTTACATCATAGACCTTTACGTCATCTAGGTTTTCTATTACACCACCATTTACCCTTAGGCTAAGTCTGGTGTCCTTATTTGTTCCCTCTCCAGATCTAGCAGCATTTGCCTTTAGGAAGATGTAGGTTGTAACATTTCCCTTGTCATCTTTAGTAGCATATTGCATAGCATTCATGTAGTCAGGCCAAGTAGGGTCTGCTACTGTGACTGTTGGATTATTTCCTACTGATAATTTTGCATTAGAACCACTTGTAGATATTCTTCCATCATCATCTACATCTACGGTTGTTCTTTCTTGACTTAACTTGTAGCCAGTAGGAGCCTTGGTTTCAAAAAGGGTGTAGGTTCCAGGGGCTATATTTGAAAATTGTGCCTTACCATCCTTATCTGTTACAACTTCTGCCTTGCCTTGGCCTAGAAGCTTAAAGGATGCTCCTGGTAGAGGATTTCCTTTTTCATCTTTTTTAATAAGGGTGAAGTTTGCAAATTTTGGTATTTTTTGTACTGTAGCCCTGTTGTGGATGTAATATCCTTTTTTGTTAAGGTCATACCAGTTGTTATTTTCATAATAGTTAATCGGTTCGCCATTATAAGTGTTTCCTGTAGGAAATTCTTGTTTGATTTTTACATCATTTTTAGAAAATTTACGTTCACCTTGAATATTCCATACTTTTACATTTGGAATTGTGATGTCTCTAGTAGCTGGGGCTGGATTAGCTTCTTCTGATTCTCCAACTTTAGTTATTCCGATTTCATCTCCTGATCCGTTCACTGCCTTTAATGTCATTTCAGGCATTTTTAAACCTTTATCAAGATTCCAATTTTGCTCTACATTTATATCTTGGTATTTGGAAATTGCAACTCCTGCTAGGGTTTGTGGTTCTTTGTTTTCTGTAGAAATAGTTGTGTCGTATTCGTAAACTGCAATTGTGCCAACTGCTTGGTTGCCTGTTGGATTTTCTCCTTGAGCCGGAATTTCTTTTACAACTTCAGTTGCTCCATCTTGGACCATCTTACCTGATTCTGGATCAATTTTATAAACAGCAACTTGTCCTTTTTGTAAAGTTTGGTTGCCAAGTGTTCTTGTTTCCCAAGGAAGTGTTACACCTGTATCTCCTGTTGATACTCCATCTGTAACAGTCCATTTAGCAGTATTTTCTGATGAAAACTCACCAAGAACTGTGGTCCTGTTGTTCATACCCACACGAGATGGTGTGGCTTCTTCAATCTTTTCTAAAGAATAAGCTTCATTGACAGTAACTCTTTTTGCACCAACTTTAGGCTTTCCATCTTTTGTTTTTTTAGTAAGGATTAAAGAGATATCCATCATGTAGTTAGCTTGCTTATTGGTTACTGGAGTATATAGGTTGTATGTTAATTCTCTTACTTCAGTATCAGGACTGTGATGTTTTGAGTCAATGATCCCAAAGGCATCAGTGAGTTGGCTCTTTAAAGCAAGATTGCTCTTATCCTCAATTTTTCCAAGACCAGATCCATTTACTGTTGTAAAGTTTGCCTTGTAACCTAGTGATTTTAAGTCAGTATCTGATGTTACTTTAATTGTCCAGTTATAACCTACTAGTTCTCTATCTTTTATAACTGGATTTGCCACAGCATCCATATTCACTTTATAGTTCTGTCCATCTTGTTCAATGATTTCAGTGACATCTTTTCTGTTTGGTTCTATTAATTGGTTAGCTACATTTCCATATTTGTTTACTTTTGTCGGAATAAGGTCCTTAGGATTTGTTACACCTAATCCTGATACCTTATTTGTTACTGTAAATTCTCCATCTTTGTCTAAAGTAATTTTTTTAGATGTATTGTAATCAACTGGTATATTTAATGGAATTTGTAAGTTCTTATTAATTTCATTTACAATTTTATATTTTATTGTATTATTAGCCAAATCATATTCTGGCTTAGCAATCTCAGTAGTACCATCGTATATCGACTTTAATTCGTTAGGATTATTAACTGTAAGCTTTTCATCCAAATGAATATTAAAGTATTGACCTGGTTGAATTGGGCCATTTCTATTAGATGTATCAAATCGAGTAATTATACGAAACTTTTTTCCATCTAATTCTAGTCTATCTTGGTTTCCTGCACCTACAGCTCTAAAGGCTGACCTGAAAAATCCAAATCCAGATTCTTCTTCATTTGATGTAGGAAGTTCTACTTTTGTAAGTCCTGCTTCTAGTTCTTCAATTGTAAGTTCCCTATCTTCTTTAAGTCCGTCGTATAGGTCACTTATTTCTAGTCCATCATTTTCTGCTTGGTCGTCGTTTAGGACCATAAACATTTGGGGATCAAAGTTTTCATAGCCATGTCTTTCTATGAATTCTTTAAAAGCATCTGTGTTGTCTGCCATTAGTTTGGCTTGGTCTTCTCTTGACAAGTCGTATTTGTCTTCGAAAGTGTTAAGTAATGCTTGAATTTCTTCTAAGCCGTTCTTCTTGTTTTTAAGTGCTTTTTTAAGTTCTTTGTCTGCTCTTTGTAGGTCTGTAAGTCCAAGGCCTTCTTTGATTTTTTCTAGTAGACCTTTTTCTTCTTCCTCTTCTGTGTTTTCTTCTTTGTTTGTATTTTTTAATTTATTTGATTCTTCCGCGTTTAGACTTTTTTCTGATTGTTTCTTTTGGTCTCTTAGACCTTTTTCTTTTAATTTTTCCTCTAGTAGTTGTTCAAGCTCTAGCCTCTTTTGATGAGCATCTCTGTATTCGGCTTCGGCTGCTGCGGCTTCTGCATCGTTTGCTCTTGCTGCTTGTGCTTGTCTTTCTGCTTCGATTCTTAGGGCTTCTTGCTTTTCTTTTTCTATCTTATCAAGTTCTGCCTTTTCTTTTGCAGCTTGTTCTTCTTTAGCCTTAGCTTCTTCTGCAGTTTTTGCTTCTGGCTTAGCTTTTTCTTTAGCAGGAACTAAAATTTCATAATCATTTTTAGCTTGCTTAGCCGGATTCATTGATTCGTGGTCATTCTTTGTTTTCTTAGCCGGTATTAAGTCAGGAGCCTTGCCCGTATCCTTAGCTTTGTTAGAAGTTTTTTTATGTACTTCTTCTTTATTCCTATTATCGGTCTTTTCTGCTTTTGCGGCTGGTTTGTTAAATAGTTCTCCAGAAATGTTTTCCTCTATTCTAGTTGAATTCTGGCTTTCAGGTTCATCTATTAAGCTTGCCGCTAAAGCTGCTACTGGGCTAAAGACCTCCATAACCATTAAGAATGCCAGTAAGAGGCATGTAAATCTTTTAAAAATATTGTCCATTTTCTTTCTCCTATTCTCCAATCATTTTAAGTCTATACTAGGAAAAATGTAATTCTCTAGT
>OKOP01000165.1_pt1 | contig 23626 bp, 11 predicted proteins | sample 1612641 | NCBI WGS metagenome assembly OKOP01 (sample SAMN04436810, study PRJEB24849) | human gut metagenome | biome: human gut; feature: NICU; material: stool | host: Homo sapiens | place: USA: Saint Louis, MO | collected 2011-08-20
CTTCATTTTTAGAATTTTCTTCTGATTTTTTGTCTTCTAATTCTTTTTCTTTAGCTTTCAAACTATTTTCTAAAGTTTTTCTTTTCTCATTTAAGCTTAAAATTTGATTTTGAAGATTAATTTTTTCTTCTTCTGCTTTTGTTTTTGCATCTTCTAGTGTTTTTATTTCATTATTTTTATCTTCAAGTTCTTTATTTGTACTAGCTAAATCATTTTCTAGTTTTGTTAATCTTTCTCCGTATTCCTTATTAGAAGCTATGTGATTTGCAATTTTAGTATCAAGTTCATTTATTTCAGCTGTTAAACTATTTATTTCACTTTCTAAGACTTTCTTTTCTTCTTCTAATTTTTGAATTTCCTTTTTATTTTCTTCAAGTTTATTAATTTTTTCTTGATTTTCTTTTTCCTTGTTTGCTATATCTTGCTTTATAGCTTGTAGGTCTTCCTTTTCTTTTTCAATCTCAGAATTTTTAGCTGCAATTTGTTTTTCTAAAGCATCAATTTCTTTTTTTAGATCTTCAATTTTTGCCAAATCTTCTTTGCTAGGAGTTTTTATTCCATTCATTAAATTTTGAAGATTTGTGCAATAATCATCAAAAAGTTTTTCGTATTCTTCTATAGAATGAGCTTCATTATCTTTAGTATAATTTAATTGAAGAGATTGAACGAATCCAAACATTCCAGGTCTTATAGCGTATCCAGATGTATAAGAGTCTCCAAATTTGAATTGCCCCCACATCAAATCATCTACTAGATTTGTGTAGTGTCCTACTTGTTGAAAATCTTTTGATATTCCTGTATCCTTAAATATTTCGTCGCTGTGTAAAGCTATATAGTATCCCATCTCTTCTCTACTTTTACAGCCTTTTGTCCTCAAATAATCAAATAAAATTTTTTCTTGATCCCACCAGCCTTCAATTGCTTCTTTTCCTTTGTCAGATCCACCCCAGTGTAAATTTTCAAAAGGTGGTTGATGAATTCCTGCGTGTTCGATTTTATTAGCTGAATAATTCGCATTTGCTTGGGCAACTGCCATATCAAAATCGCTGATTTGTAGAACACTTAATTTTCTTCCATCAATTCCACCATCTTTTTGTCTTTTTTCATTAACAACTTTTAAAGCCTCAATAGCTTTTTTCATATTTTCAAGACTTCTAGAATCATCAGATGACATATTTCTATTTGCATCCAAATACTCTTGACCAATTTCTTTAGCCCTATCATTGTTTGGAAGTTTTGTAAATACATCAAGAGCTTTTTGTGATTTGTTTTGTTCAAAAAATCCTACAGAGCCTTTAGCCCATTTCTCTTTTGCTTTTTGTTTTTCTTCTTCGCTTACAGTCTTCAAAGATTCTTCTAATCTTTTCAATTCTTCTTTTTTGCTTTTAAGATTTGTTTCAAGCTCTGTTTTTTCAGCAGTTTTTCCCTTAATAGAATTTTCTTTTTCAGTTTTTGCCGTATTAAGATTTTTTATTTTTTCCTTTTCTTTATCTATAGTTTTTTGTAAATTTTCATTTTCTTTGGAAAGATTTTCTATCTTGGTATTATCTGCATTCAGCTTATTTTCTTTTTCAGTTTTGCTTTCTTCTTTTTCTGTTTTTTGCTTATTTAAATCATCAAGTTTTTTGCTAAATTCTTCATTTTCTTTTTTTAGATTTTGAATATCTTCTTGAAGTTTTGATATTTTATCTTCAATAGATTTTTTTTCTGATTTTGATGTTTTAAGATTTTCTTTAATTTCTTTAAGTTCTTGTTCTTTTTCTCCTAACTTATTTTGTAAATCTTTGTAGCTTTGGCTATCTTCGCTTACTTCTCCAATGGACTTTTTTATCTCATCTATTTCATTTGATATTTTCTTTTCTTCATCTTTTATCTTAGCTAATTGTTCATTTGCTGTATTAAGGTCATTTTTCAAATTTTCTTGGTCTTTATTTAGTGAAGCTAATTTTTCTTCTTCTTGTTTTAGGCTTTCACTTTTTTCTTCCAAATCTTTTTGAGCTTGGCTTTCTTTTTCTTCTGCTTCTTTTTTCTTATTTTCGGCATCTTTTAAACTTTCTTCAGCATTTGGATTTTTTTCTTTTTCTTTTTCAAAGTCAGCACTAGCCTTCTTTTCTTCTTCATCTGCCTTATCAAGCTCTTCCTTTGCCTTATTTGTTTTTTCTTCTTTTTCTTTTAAATCTTTTTCGGCACTTTCTTTTTCATTTTTTGCATTTTCTAAGTCTTTTTCTTTTTGGGATTTATAATCTTCTACTGTTGAATCCAAATCTTCTTTTGCTTTTTTATTTTCTTCTTCCAAATTTTTATTTTCTTTTTCAAGATTTTTTTCTTCTTCTTTGGAATTTTCATAATCTTTTTGGCTTTGTTCTAGATTTTTTTCTTCTTTGTCAAGATTATCTTTTGCCTTATCGTAATTTTCTTTTGCTTGTTCGTAAGTTTTTGCCTTTGTGTCTTTTTCTCCAGAAGGATTTTCAATTGTAGAATCTTTATAAACGCTTTCATCAGCTATAGCCTTATTTGCTCCATTAATTATAAATGTGCTTGAAAGAGCCATTATCAAAGCTATTTTTTGTATATTTTTCTTTTTCATTTTACTTGCGAAAAAATCGCAGACCTCCTTTTAAAATATTTTAATTTCTTCATAAAAAAGTTTGCGACAAAATGGTGCTAAGGATGGGACTTGAACCCAAATTTCAATCCACGCACCCGTGAGGGGTGCGACACCAGTATCAGCGGTAAGGGTTGCCGATATATGGAATTTCAATCCACACACTCACATGGAGTACGGCTAAATTTACCTTTTATTTTTTATAGTTAGGGTTTTCATTTTTGAAAATCTCTACCAACTCTTCTACTTCTTCCAAAGTCTTTGCATATTTCCTCGCAAATGTTCTCGCATTACCCTTATTACGACTATATCTTTTAGCCTCCGGGTTATTCTGTTCCCACTTCTTCGTTACTCGTCTTTGTGCCTCAGATGTTTTCAATTCTTTCAATATTATCATCTCCATTTCTTATATCAATTCATGCACCCGTGAAGAGTACGACAAACTACTATGAACTTAATTCTTGATGATACCAAAATTTCAATCCACGCACCCGTATAGGGTGCTACACTGAAAAAGGACGAGACCTCTTGGCTTACTGCCATTTCAATCCACGCACCCGCGAGGGGTGCGACAAAGCAAGTAAAATACACACCAAACCTTTAAAATCATTTCAATCCACGCACTCACGGGGAGTGCGACGTAACCCAACTTGGGAAGACGTAACAACAAAAGTAATTTCAATCCACGCACTCACGGGGAGTGCGACGTATAGACAAAAACTATTTGGACCTTGAGGACATCAATTTCAATCCACGCACTCACAGGGAGTGCGACTGGGATTGATTTGGAACAAAATAAGCTTTGATAGATTTCAATCCACGCACCCGCGAAGGGTGCGACTTGGACCCTAGGGAAAAAAATCACTGGTAATGGCAATTTCAATCCACGCACCCGCGAAGGGTGCGACTTCCAAATCACAAATTATTAGCGATGATGGAAATATTTCAATCCACGCACCCGCGAAGGGTGCGACGTCATTTTTAGTAAGTCTATTTCTCACTTCTTTAGTATTTCAATCCACGCACTCACGGGGAGTGCGACCTACAAAAATTTCAAATTCTAAAGGTTTAGTATTAATTTCAATCCACGCACCCGCGAGGGGTGCGACAAACCTTTAGGGATGAATGGCAAGAAGTCCACAAAATTTCAATCCACGCACCCGCGAGGGGTGCGACCATACCTCTAATAGAAGTGGTAGTTTCAGCAACAGATTTCAATCCACGCACTCACGGGGAGTGCGACATTAAGCCGTCAGCATTATCATATTCTTCTTTATATTTCAATCCACGCACTCACGGGGAGTGCGACTAGTCCAATGCGTAAATATCCTCTTATCAACTGTATTTCAATCCACGCACTCACGGGGAGTGCGACTAGAAAAGAAATTTGCTGATGAAATCATGTTTGGGATTTCAATCCACGCACTCACGGGGAGTGCGACAATACCATCAGTAGATGGTAAAAAAGACTCAGATTTCAATCCACGCACTCACGGGGAGTGCGACTTACATGAGGATGTGGATAGATAATCAAGAAATCGTTATTTCAATCCACGCACTCACGGGGAGTGCGACTATGGTGTGGTCGTCTGCAAATTCGTCCATGTTTATATTTCAATCCACGCACTCACGGGGAGTGCGACTTGAAGATGCAACAATTGCAGCAAATACAACTAAAATTTCAATCCACGCACTCACGGGGAGTGCGACGCAGTCTTAGATGGGATTGATAAAAGTTTTGATCTATTTCAATCCACGCACTCACGGGGAGTGCGACTTAAATGGAAATAGAAATAACTCGATTAAAAGAAATTTCAATCCACGCACTCACGGGGAGTGCGACGTCATCTGCATATATAATTGTCCTATCTGGTAAATTTCAATCCACGCACTCACGGGGAGTGCGACCTTTTATATGTACGATTATAACTTTTTAAAATACATTTCAATCCACGCACTCACGGGGAGTGCGACGCCAGTAAGTTCTGTGGTTTCCCTGCTTCGTGTAATTTCAATCCACGCACTCACGGGGAGTGCGACGGATTAAAGTATCTTAATTTTTTATCAAGTTTTTTATTTCAATCCACGCACTCACGGGGAGTGCGACTTGGCTTAACTTTTTTTCTAAAAGCTTTTGTTTATTTCAATCCACGCACTCACGGGGAGTGCGACTATGTAGGCGGCGGAAAGATAAGGACAGTCGATAGAATTTCAATCCACGCACTCACGGGGAGTGCGACCTGAAGCTATCATGAGAGTTATAGGAGATGTCAAAGATTTCAATCCACGCACTCACGGGGAGTGCGACCTGAAGCTATCATGAGAGTTATAGGAGATGTCAAAGATTTCAATCCACGCACTCACGGGGAGTGCGACAAATTTCTTCTTTTTCTTTTAATTGCAAATGTAAATTTCAATCCACGCACTCACGGGGAGTGCGACGCTAAAGACTACTTGGAAAGACTGATGGAAGTATATATTTCAATCCACGCACTCACGGGGAGTGCGACAGGTCTGCTGGCATGTTAATTCTAAGCATCCTTTCATTTCAATCCACGCACTCACGGGGAGTGCGACGATTAAGATAGGGATATTCTCAATAGCCTTGCTTGATTTCAATCCACGCACTCACGGGGAGTGCGACGGCAACTATCTCTTCTAGTGCCTCAATGATTATGATTTCAATCCACGCACTCACGGGGAGTGCGACGCTTTTTAAATTCCGTGTCACACCAACATCGCCAAATTTCAATCCACGCACTCACGGGGAGTGCGACGCTTTTTAAATTCCGTGTCACACCAACATCGCCAAATTTCAATCCACGCACTCACGGGGAGTGCGACAGGATAAATTTGCAGACAAGAAAACTCGTAACTCAGATTTCAATCCACGCACTCACGGGGAGTGCGACAAGATTTATGCTATAAACAAGGTTTAACTGTGGCTATTTCAATCCACGCACTCACGGGGAGTGCGACAATTTCAATGTTAAATATTAAGGGGAGTAATTATATTTCAATCCACGCACCCGCGAAGGGTGCGACTCTGAAGCTGCTGGGTCTATGTCTGAAATTGTGAATTTCAATCCACGCACCCGCGAAGGGTGCGACATAGTTCTAAAAGATTCGTATCTGATTCTGAAAAAATTTCAATCCACGCACCCGCGAAGGGTGCGACTTCATTTGAGCGTACTCATCAGCAATGATGATAGAATTTCAATCCACGCACCCGCGAAGGGTGCGACGTACCCAAATTCAAATCCTTGTATTAAGATGTAATTATTTCAATCCACGCACCCGCGAAGGGTGCGACTTTACAACTACCTTGAGAGCAGGGGAAAAACCTTTATTTCAATCCACGCACCCGCGAAGGGTGCGACCTCTAAAAGATATTTGTTCTGTTAGTTGATAAGGATTTCAATCCACGCACCCGCGAAGGGTGCGACACCATGAGATCCACTGCAAACTGCCTATAAATCTCTGATTTCAATCCACGCACCCGCGAAGGGTGCGACTCAATAGTCTGTGTGTGTAAAGCACTATTCGTTAATATTTCAATCCACGCACCCGCGAAGGGTGCGACCCGACAATCTTCTGTCCTCTACAGTATCCAAAAAATTTCAATCCACGCACCCGCGAAGGGTGCGACGTCAACTATGGATGGCCAGATACAGCTAAAAATTATTTCAATCCACGCACCCGCGAAGGGTGCGACGTAACACCATGGGAAGTGCAGGAAGCGACAGTATAATTTCAATCCACGCACCCGCGAAGGGTGCGACATTTTTGCGTTAGTATCTCCAAATGCCTCAGCTAAATTTCAATCCACGCACCCGCGAAGGGTGCGACTCAATAGTCTGTGTGTGTAAAGCACTATTCGTTAATATTTCAATCCACGCACCCGCGAAGGGTGCGACCCGACAATCTTCTGTCCTCTACAGTATCCAAAAAATTTCAATCCACGCACCCGCGAAGGGTGCGACGTCAACTATGGATGGCCAGATACAGCTAAAAATTATTTCAATCCACGCACCCGCGAAGGGTGCGACGTAACACCATGGGAAGTGCAGGAAGCGACAGTATAATTTCAATCCACGCACCCGCGAAGGGTGCGACATTTTTGCGTTAGTATCTCCAAATGCCTCAGCTAAATTTCAATCCACGCACCCGCGAAGGGTGCGACATTTCTAGCAATATTATAACATATTGGGAAGGATTTCAATCCACGCACCCGCGAAGGGTGCGACATTTCTAGCAATATTATAACATATTGGGAAGGATTTCAATCCACGCACCCGCGAAGGGTGCGACGGTAAAGGAAAAATTTGGTTTTGATGTATCGACTAATTTCAATCCACGCACCCGCGAAGGGTGCGACCAGTAAGTTCAGTAGTCTCTCTACTTCTTGTGGAATTTCAATCCACGCACCCGCGAAGGGTGCGACTCGCTCTCAATCAATTGGATCGATATTTGATAAGGATTTCAATCCACGCACCCGCGAAGGGTGCGACGGGCTGACACAGCAGGGAGTGTGGGATAATGCTTGATTTCAATCCACGCACCCGCGAGGGGTGCGACATCTCTCTTAGTAAATCTCATATCTTCCATCATATTTCAATCCACGCACCCGCGAGGGGTGCGACCAAAGTAGGTTAATTTATCGATAGGAGCGTATTCTATTTCAATCCACGCACCCGCGAGGGGTGCGACCTACATTGATGGATAATCCTGGCAAGTGTCTATTGGTATTTCAATCCACGCACCCGCGAGGGGTGCGACAATTCTGCCTTTTGCCTCTTTGCTCTTTCGTGCAAATTTCAATCCACGCACCCGCGAGGGGTGCGACCTGTAAAAAACTTAGAGGATATGAAACAAGAACTAATTTCAATCCACGCACCCGCGAGGGGTGCGACCTTGTTTTTCCACAAATAATGCTAAAGCTTTTTTATTTCAATCCACGCACCCGCGAGGGGTGCGACGCTGCTAAACAGGCTGCAACGTTAGCTCTTATCATGATTTCAATCCACGCACCCGCGAGGGGTGCGACTTGATTGAACTTCTTGAGAACTTTAAGACCGTCTAGGATTTCAATCCACGCACCCGCGAGGGGTGCGACCTAAGTGCTTCTCTAAGACCTTACGACCCTTATCTGATTTCAATCCACGCACCCGCGAGGGGTGCGACTTTAGAAAATAAAAATATTATTGAGGTGGAAGAATATTTCAATCCACGCACCCGCGAGGGGTGCGACAATTTCTTATTTAAAATATATATGATATAATTAATATTTCAATCCACGCACCCGCGAGGGGTGCGACGCCATTTTATTCCTCCTTAAATGTAATAAGGGACCATATTTCAATCCACGCACCCGCGAGGGGTGCGACCAGTATTGAAGATTACTATGGAGTTTCTAAAAAAATTTCAATCCACGCACCCGCGAGGGGTGCGACACCCAGCACGCAGAACCTGAAGCTATCAGTTTTTAATTTCAATCCACGCACCCGCGAGGGGTGCGACCTATTAGTTATTGAGGGTGTGGCTTTTCACAGTGATTTCAATCCACGCACCCGCGAGGGGTGCGACGAACTTAGACGAGCCTTTAACGACTCCAAGGCAAGGACGATTTCAATCCACGCACCCGCGAGGGGTGCGACTGCATTAGTGTACTTACTGTAAAACAGAAATACATATTTCAATCCACGCACCCGCGAGGGGTGCGACATGTAGTATCTGGTCGATAATTCCACTAGCAGTAATTTCAATCCACGCACCCGCGAGGGGTGCGACTGTAGTCCCTAACATCAAATATTTGTATATCCTCATTTCAATCCACGCACCCGCGAGGGGTGCGACCTGGGTTAATTGATGCAAGGTTTAAGTTTTTGATATCATTTCAATCCACGCACCCGCGAGGGGTGCGACCAAGTCTGTTGGATTGGAGATATAAGCACATAGGGATTTCAATCCACGCACCCGCGAGGGGTGCGACAAAGAGGCGGCAGAACTTATCCAGGGAACTCTCATATTTCAATCCACGCACCCGCGAGGGGTGCGACATCTTGGATGGACTTTTATGGAAGCAATTCTAAACATTTCAATCCACGCACCCGCGAGGGGTGCGACGTCTTGGATAGGTGTTTTTGTTAAACCAATTAGATTTCAATCCACGCACCCGCGAGGGGTGCGACTCATACCAAGGCAAGAAGTAAATTAACATTTCAAAATTTCAATCCACGCACCCGCGAGGGGTGCGACCTGGAAATGGAAGTTGTTGGATGGGGACATGGAAAAATTTCAATCCACGCACCCGCGAGGGGTGCGACAACTTAGTCTTATCAATGGACTTCTTAACTTTTATATTTCAATCCACGCACCCGCGAGGGGTGCGACATAAGGACCAATGTGGTTGGCGGTGGTCTTAAGTTATTTCAATCCACGCACCCGCGAGGGGTGCGACGGTCAAATCTCATATCCATAAAAGCAGGACTTTTTATTTCAATCCACGCACCCGCGAGGGGTGCGACCAATCAAATGTCTAATCTTTTTAAGACTGTAATAATTTCAATCCACGCACCCGCGAGGGGTGCGACTATTAGAGGTATTTCTTATAAATATGTTTTAGCTATTTCAATCCACGCACCCGCGAGGGGTGCGACATTCTTTGGATCTTGTGCTAACACTTGGCATTGTATTTCAATCCACGCACCCGCGAGGGGTGCGACTTATTTGCAGATGGAAAGAGATGCAGTTTTAGAAATTATTTCAATCCACGCACCCGCGAGGGGTGCGACAGAAGAGAAATCATCAAGGAATCTGGGGCAAATGCATTTCAATCCACGCACCCGCGAGGGGTGCGACTCATAACCAGTTAAGTCCTCGATTATCCTTTGATATTTCAATCCACGCACCCGCGAGGGGTGCGACTACACTTCTGCCTATTCTAGCAGTACCTTGTTCAATATTTCAATCCACGCACCCGCGAGGGGTGCGACCAAGCAATATGCTTAAGACAGTAGACGAGGCTATTAATTTCAATCCACGCACCCGCGAGGGGTGCGACTTGCCTGACCTTTAAAGGCTTTTAAACAAGTGGGGCATTTCAATCCACGCACCCGCGAAGGGTGCGACCCTTGTTCATAAGATCCCCCTAAAAATTTATTAGTATTTCAATCCACGCACCCGCGAAGGGTGCGACACGCACAAAAAGTTATAGTTTTAGAAGTTGCATAAATTTCAATCCACGCACCCGCGAAGGGTGCGACAATTTAAGAGAGGAGTGATAAATTATGGCAACTTATATTTCAATCCACGCACCCGCGAAGGGTGCGACTCTTAAACTTATTACATCGACCTTTTCACCAATTATTTCAATCCACGCACCCGCGAAGGGTGCGACGTTTATTTAGTGCAATGTTTTTCCCTTGCATATCATTTCAATCCACGCACCCGCGAAGGGTGCGACCAGCAAAAATCAAAAAGGCATCAAAGCTAGAAAGAGATTTCAATCCACGCACCCGCGAAGGGTGCGACGTGTATTGCATATTATTAGATTCATTACTTTCTAATTTCAATCCACGCACCCGCGAAGGGTGCGACGACTAATCAAATTAACGATATCAACAAAGTTTTTATTTCAATCCACGCACCCGCGAAGGGTGCGACGTAAAATGTGTTTTGTAATCATACTCACTAGAAGCATTTCAATCCACGCACCCGCGAAGGGTGCGACAACGATACGTCCAACGAATCGTCCTCATCTAAAAACATTTCAATCCACGCACCCGCGAAGGGTGCGACATAAAAATTCCCATGGAAAATGGAAGCAAAAATCATTTCAATCCACGCACCCGCGAAGGGTGCGACATTAACTTCAGCTTCTCAATGTTACGGATTATACATTTCAATCCACGCACCCGCGAAGGGTGCGACGGAAAGATGGGGTGGATTTTTAAATGCTTGATAAAATTTCAATCCACGCACCCGCGAAGGGTGCGACAAAAATAATGTAACTTACGATGAATATATTTGGGACTCATTTCAATCCACGCACCCGCGAAGGGTGCGACATGGTCTTGACTGCTGCTGCAAGTAGACAGTACAGATTTCAATCCACGCACCCGCGAAGGGTGCGACGTATGAGAAATTAGGATTTTATATTGAGGTTGAAATTTCAATCCACGCACCCGCGAAGGGTGCGACTATATAGTTGAGGAAAACTCTGAACGGCTCATAGTTATTTCAATCCACGCACCCGCGAAGGGTGCGACCTCTGTCTTATTTCACAGCAACGAACAATTAAAAATTTCAATCCACGCACCCGCGAAGGGTGCGACGATTCTTTACCTAGGAGTAACGACTGATGAATTTATTTCAATCCACGCACCCGCGAAGGGTGCGACTTAAATAGTCCGGCCATCATTCTAAGATATAATCTATTTCAATCCACGCACCCGCGAAGGGTGCGACAGGACTCACAAATGCCATGCTCCAGTAGTAAGAGCAATTTCAATCCACGCACCCGCGAAGGGTGCGACTAAAAAAAGGCGGGGTTTTTATTCCCCGTCTTTTATTTCAATCCACGCACCCGCGAAGGGTGCGACATAATTTAATTGGAGCCATGGCTCTAGTGTATGGCATTTCAATCCACGCACCCGCGAAGGGTGCGACAATCACTTCCCTGACAATTCCTGATTGTCAGTGTAAATTTCAATCCACGCACCCGCGAAGGGTGCGACTGCATTTTTTAGCCATTATCTCCTACTAAAAAATACAGCTAATCATTTTTTAAGAGTTTTGTCTCTTTTTTCCTTGTTTTTTTATGAGTTAGGTCTGGGATTTTTATGTCCAGGCCTAAATCTCATGAGTCTTATAATATTAACAGGTCTTTTTCTGGGTTATAAGTATCGTCTCTTCCCAGACTTTCAACTCGCCTCTCCCAATTTTTCCCTAGGTTATAAATCCTTATGGAATCTTTTTTGGGATCAATTATTTTTTCTAATTTACTCTTTATTTCTACCATGTCTGCTGGATAAATATTTAATTCAAACACTGAGTTTTGTACCCTTTGTCCATAATCAAGACAGACTTTTGCTACCTGTCTTAATCTTTTTTTGCCAGCTGGCGTTACTGTTTCTACATCGTAAGTAATTAACACTTGCATTTCAGCCTCCTATCATAAAGGGTGGGTAGGCCTCTATGTCTCCTCTAAGGTAAGAATTCAATAAGAGGGCTTGCACGTGAGGAAGTAGTCCAATTTTAATGTTCTCTTCTAAAAATGGATGGTAGATTTCTTCTTGTTCTCTCTTGTTCCAGTTTTCTAAAACTACCTGTCTTCCCTTTTCATTTAGGAGTGTGGCTCCATTTTCTTTGACTTCAAAATGGTTCTTATTTATTCTATTTAAGTTTATCATTGAAAGTGTAAACTTATCAACTAGAAAGGCTCTCATCTCCTCGATTATGTCTAGTGCCATACTAACCCTGCCTGGTCTATCTGTGTGAAAAAATCCTGCATAAGAGTCTATCCCCACTCCTTCAAGGGCTGCAGCTATATTATTGGTAAGTAGGGAATAGAGGAAGGATATAAGGGCATTAAACCTATCCATGGGTGGTCTTTTACTCCTATCTATAAAGAAGAAATCTTCTCTTTGTTTTATTATTAATTCATCTAATACAGAGAAGTAGCCTTTTGCTATTATTCCTTCAATACCTCTTACACTATCTTTGTTTTCACAATTTTTTATTTCTAACATTAAAAGTTTTATTGCTTCTATTACTTCTTCTAACCTTTTAACATCTACCTTATCCTTATTGTCTAACTTCCCTCTTATTAAAACCTTCCTGGAGTTGTAGGCCTTAGCATAAATTATGTTTTTTACAAAATCTAAAGACTCTTCTGAGTCTTGCATTTTGTATTGTTTCTTTCTCGTATAAATATTTCCATAAGATGCTCCTATTACTCTTCCACAATATTTTCCGTAGGGTGTAAAAAATGTTATTGCCACATTTTCTTCCATGCACATCTTCATAAGGTCTGGGCTGACGCCCATGTAATTGAAGCAAACTATTTGCTTTAATATGTGGATAGGGTATCTTGCGATTCTATTTGAATCCTCTGTTATGGAAATATTTCTCCCTTCTTTTCTCAAATAATAATTAGGATTTGTTACATATAAGGTGTTCAGTAATTTTTTCATAATTCTGCCCCATAGATATAGTTCCCAACATTTTTTATCTTTTTTGTTAACCTAGGCTTGCACTCTTCATACAAGGAACACATCCTACAATTTTTATAATTTTCTGCTTTTGGTATAATTTTATTCTTGTAATAATAGTGCATTTCTTGGGTTGCTTTTGTTGTCAGTTCTCTAAGCTCATCTGTAAACTCAACTTTTTCTCTTGTGTCTGTTTCATTGTAATAAAGATAACCGTAGTCTAATTTGATGTTAAAGTTTTCTTCTATACAAATTGCCTGTGCCATTAGCTGAGCATTGTCGTAGTTGTATTTTTTCTTCTTTCCTCTTTTATATTCTACGATTACAGGTAGCCACTTACCCTTTCTGTTTTTTAATTCTACTCCTTCATCTGACTTGTGAAATTCAATTACATCTAACCTGCCAGAGAGTCCCAAAGATTTAGAACTCACTGACATGGCTCTTGATATTATTATGTCTTTTCTCTTTTCCTTTATGAAGGGTTGGTCTACTTTCGTATGGATGACTTGACCTTCTGCTGTAAAGGAGTTTTCCGTCCAAATATTTTCAATATGGATAAGGGCCCACTGCCTCTTGCAAAATAAAAAATGTTGTATTCCATTTAACATTAAATAGTCATCTTCAACATACATTTTATATTCCTTGAATGTGTTCTACTCTCAAACCCTTTTCTTCATATTCTTTTAATTTTTCTTGGTCTAGTCTAATATTGTAATCTTCATATTTTACTTTTAAGTCCTCTGCGTTAGGTAGGTCGTATTCTAGTAGGTCCTTAATCTTTCCACTTGACACATCGCCAACCTTTGATGAGTGATTAAACCAAAAGATGTCTTTAACTTCCATGGATCCATCTGGTCTTGCTGATGATACGTCATTTAAAAATAGAGTTTTTATACACTCTTTTATAGTTTCAACGTCTTCTTGGTCAAAGCCAGTTTTTTCTGCAAAGTAAGAATTTATACTGCCATTAACTACATAAACTCCATGGTCCACAAAGTGTTTTGTTCCCATTGTATCTGCAGATCTTGTTTTTCCAGCTGCCGGTTCCATACCGCTTATAGATTTTGTTATTTGCATTGTTGTTATTTCTATTGGCTCAATAGATTTTGCAATGGATATAGAAACTGGTCCCCTTATTCCTAGAGCTCTTTTTTGGTAAGTAAAGACTTGACCAAAGGACCTTATATCTAGCCACTTTTCATTTGCTATTTTTTCAACTTCTTCGTCAGATTCTTTGTTAAATACATCTTCAAATCTCTTTTGAAGAGATCTAAATCCATCGTCGCTCCTGTCAAGGGATTTTACAAAGATGTCATGTCCCATATCTTGCATCCTATTTCTTATTTTTCTCTTTAAGCAAACATCAGAGATCTCTCCAAATCCTCTGTTATCAATTCTTGGCATATTACCTGTCAAAGGATCTCCATTTGGGTTGGCTCCAGAAACTTCAATTGTAAAAATAAAATCCACCTTATTGTTAATCATTTTTTTCCTCACTTTCTTTCATAGCATTCTTATATAAGTATTCTAGTTCCTTTTTTTGAGCTTCATATCCGAATAAAAATCCTGAGCTCAATGGTTTATTTGTTTCAAAGGAGTTAAATTTATAATTATCTCCAATAAGTCCAATTACGTCACTGGTATCCTGTTTTAAAATAAGCCTTATCTTTTTAGTTTTTTCATTAGCTAATAATTTAAAATCATAAGGTTTTGTCATGTCGCTAAGCCTCATACTCATAGTTACTGGTTTATTTAAATAACTTGTCCAAAGTTTTTCAGCATTTGTTATTCTTTCATTATCTTTGTTATACGTAAAAGCTTCAGTCTTTTCATATATTGCCAATAACCTACCAAATAAGTAAGACCTGTCTGTTTCTTTTCTATCCAACATATTACTCTTAATTCCCTCCTTATCTTTTAGGATTGCCAAGGCACACAACTTAACTTGTTGCCATGATTTATCGTAGCTTAATCTATTTCTTATATTTAATTCCATAGCTCTAATTATATTTTGAGGCATGTCTCTACCTTCAACTATGGCCATAATGATGTTCTTATATTGATCAGTGGAGAAACTCTTCTTCGATACTTCTAAGCCTTTTTCTCTTTCAACTCCATAGGCTGTTTGAATTAGAGCAAATGGACTTGGTGTGTATAGGTGTTTCCCTATTTCTTTAGTATATCTAGGCCAATTGTATTTACCTTGCCACTTAACCAAGTTCTCCTTGAGTATTGAGGAATCCATTTCCTTAAAATATTTAAGGGCAACCCTACCATTGCTTACTTTGTCTATTATTGCAATGTAGTACTTAGAGTCTTCGTTAAATCTTATCCTACCACTGGTAAAAGATCTAACAATATCTTCAGATGTTTTATCCCCTATAGTCATGGAAGTTTCTTTACTTATTTCTTTTAAATCATCTTCTGACAGCATAAATAATTGACGATTTTGGGAGCTAGCTTTATTTGACTCTTCGATACTTTCCTCTAGCTTTTTAGTTACATCCATCTCCGTTTTGTTTTGAATGTCATCAGAAAACCAACTCAAGACATAAGTAAATTCTCCAAGCCATCTAGAAGTATTTTCGCCACTTAAGAGGGCCTTAGCCATTTGTATAATTTTCTGGCTTGAGTCCTTTCCAATCTTTATAGTTTCGTCAGGCTTATCAAACCTACCAAGGAAGTTTTCATTGTTTGCAGTTATTTGAGATATAAGTCTTGCAGAACCAATGAGAGGTTTGTGCTTTAGACACAAGAAGTCTTCTTTACCTGATATGTTACAAATTATTTTTTCAGAGTCCTTGTCTCTTGCAAAACTTTCTTCTGTGTATCTTATAAATTTTTCTTGCAAGTTTTTATTTTCTGATAGGCTTAGGTTTTTCTTACCATCATAGTTTTCTACTGCAAAAGTTAAAAATACTTTCGAAAAATCTACAGTCACAGTCTTCGGTTTTTTTTCAGAATTATCTACATATTCAACAACTTTATCTTTTATTATATAGTCGTGAATAATTTGTACAAAGTCATCTTTGTCGGAATTAAGCCAGGATTCCTGTTGGATAATATAGGCTTCAGACTTCTTTGTCTTGTCTTGGATTACATAATCAAAGTTATCGAAGAGGGGATGAGGTGCAACTCCACTAGACCTTGCAACAGAATCTTCTGTTACCGGAAAGATTACAAGGTCACCATCATCCAAAAAATTTGCATCAACTAATTCACTTTTATCATTAATCAAAATTTCAACAATATTCTTACCATTGGACTTCATAGAGTTGTGATAAATTGGAAGTATTAAATTCGACTTATCATTTAGATCTCCAATCAAATTATTTTCGAGTCCAAAGTTATATGAATTGTATAAGGCAGTTAAAAAACTCAATGTATCACCTCCATTAATAGTCTTCTAATTCTTGGTCTACTGTTCTTGTGAGGTCAGGCTCCTTAAAGGAATAATTTGAAACCTCATTTATTATTGGACAGTCTTCGGGCCTTGGAAAAGTAATTCTTCCATTTTTCATATTTATTGGTCCATAGGCTGACCTTAACATCTCGCCAGACTTCTTTGGATAAATTAGTCCAACTAACATAAGTCCAAAACCTAAATTAGTATCATCGTAATATCCCTTGTTATTTTCATACTCTTCTTCTGTCAAGTATTCAATGTAGCCTTGGCACTCAGAAACTCCTAAGAAGATTGGTCTTCTTCCTCCTCTTTTTAGAGATCTTTCTGTTATAGCCTCGTGTTTCAAAAAGTTTCTGTCATTTTTTAGGTCCTCTCTGCCTTCATTCCATTCAAAGTGAAATTTTACATAGTAGCAGGGATTAAAGATATAGGTATATGCGGATAAATCAGCGCTATAGTCTCTTAAGAGAAGTCTCATGCCTTGGGTATAAGATTCAATTTTATTCATTATCCTCACTTCGTCAATTACATTTGTAATTGTGGGTTTAAAATAATTTGCATCAATTATTCCCTTCAAACTTTCTCTAGTAGGAGCGCTGTACGAGATCTTTTCTCCTCCACTCTTACTTTCTGGTGAAGTGAACAGTGCCCTGTCACCATATACTTTTGCGAAAAAGTATTTTGACTTATTCATTAATAACACCTCCTTTGATTTTTAATTTCGCGAAAACGGTATCATCTTCGTTGTCTTTATATTAATATGAATGTAGTCTCTTTGTCAAGCATCTATTCGATTTTATTTTTTATAATTTTTTGATATAATTGTTTCATCAGCGAAAGCTGTGGATTGAAAGATATTTATATGGAAGATAGACCCTATTATTAGTAAGGGTCTTTTTTCGTTTATAATATAAAGCTATCCGCTTCTTCAAAGTTAACACCAAATTTTTCATTGTAATAAGAATTTGGAAGGATATAAATTTTTCCATCTAAAATACTATCGCAAAGTTCCAAATCCTTTTTATTGAGAGCTACAGTATGTCTTGAAAGTGTTTTTACTATTTTCTTTAGCTCTTTCAAATTTTTTAGATAATCTGGACCTTTTAGATTATTTGCAAGATCCATTAACCTGTTTAAATCTTTTTCCGTATCTTTATAATTAACAATGGCACTTCTATTATTATCTTCAATCAATTCAAAATCCTTGTAGGCTTCCTTAAAAGATTGAAATAAATCAAAGTAAATTTGTCTCTTTTCATCATATAAGTATCCAGCTACTTCTTTTAGATCTTTTTTCACCTTGTTTAATTTTTGAAAATCACCTGCGACTCTTTTATTCTCAGCCAATAATTTTAAGACGTCAGAGTATTGGTCTCCTTTTAAGTTTGCATATAATTTCTCAAAATATTCTTCGGTTAACTTCTTTATATCTAGGTCTTCTGTTGATGTATTGAGAGCAGCCTTGCAGGCAGTCTTTCTTTCATCAACACCCTTTAACATAGAAGTTTTTTCTTCGTTTTTATCTAGGTTTATGAGGTAGGTGAAGGCAGACTGTCTGTGGCCTTCTCTATTGCACCTTCCCATGGCTTGAACTACTGAGTCCATACCAGAGAGTGACCTTATGACAAGGTCAAAGTCCACATCCACTCCTGCTTCAATAAGTTGAGTTGAGACTACACAAATTTTATCTCCCTTTAGTAGTCTCTTTTTTATTTCCTCAATCTTCTTTAACCTGTCGCTAGCTGTCAAGTTAGTTGTTAGATAATATAGGTCCTTATCTTCATAATTACTTTGAAGCAAGTCATATAACTTTCTCACAAGTTTTTTTGTATTCAAAATAATTAAATTAGACTTGTCCAAGTTTTCCAAGACTAGATCCCTTATGTCTTCAATTCCATACATCTTATTTATGTCTCCATAAATTTTTAACTTGACCCTCTCAAAGGCTGAGAAATCATAATTTTTATTATCAATAATGTCTTCATTTTCTCCATCTAAATCTCCATAAAATAGTTTGTGGTCAAGAGATACAGATGCATTTGTAGGCTGAGTTGCAGTTGATAAAACAAGAGTTGTTTTCATCACTATTTTCATAAAGTTAAGGGCAAGGTTAGTCATATATAAAAATTCTGTAGGTATCGACTGCCACTCGTCCAGAATAATTACAGAATTAATAAGAGACTTAAACCTTGTCAGATTAGCTGACTTACCCTTAAATATAGAATTATAAAATTGGACCATGGTTGTCAAAATAACAGGCGAAGTCCAATCATCGAGAAGAAACTTCTTCTTCACTACATCTAGTTCATCGTCTCTGTCATCATTTTCAATTTCATCTTTATCGTCAACAACATTGGAATGGTGTTCCAAGATAAAGTCATCATCGTTTAAAATTTTCCTCATCTCGGATGCGTTTTGTTCAAGGACTGAAAGAAAAGATGTGACATAAAAGAACCTATCCTTGCCTTGATAGTTCATTTGATTTATTCCATAGCGAAGGGACAAGAGAGTCTTGCCTGCACCTGTTGGAAGGTCTAGTTTATAAATTCCAAGTCCATCTTCTTTAGATCTTTTTAGAATATCTTCAGAGATTTCTCTCCTCAAAACATTCAACTTCCCTTCAGGCTCTCCAAAAGATGCGTATTTTTTATTAATGTTTTCTTCAAATCTTTTTTCTACTTGCCTTAAGTTTTCCGGGTCTTCGTCAACAATTATATTCTCATAAGCATTTATGGTGTCCTTAATGTCTGCAGATTTTAAAATAGAAACCAAGAGCCTAATAAGAAGCGATTTGTATAAGCACAGAGCCTCATACTCTTTATTCTTTGAGTACTCTTTGGCAGAATTCTTTAATTTTTTTATTATTTCAAGATATTCTAAAAATCCCTTACAAAAAATATCTTTTATATAAATTCCTTTTGATTCATAAAATTTTTCAACTTCTTTATAGAAGTCATCAATATCAAGGCTTTCTTGCAAACTTTCGCCAAACCTATAAGGGGACTTTTCAATTTTTTTCAGCCTATCAAGACTAGTCAAAACATAGGCCATGTCTTCATTCTTCCTCACCATGTCGTATTGACCGTGGTGGGACATAATTGTATAAATCAAAATGTTTATATAGTCGCTTAAGTCTAAGATTGTCAATTTATCTTTTTCCAAAACACTTTTCAAGTCCAAAATAGATTGGTCTTTACTAACCAAAATTTCATCAAAAACTGACTTGTAAATTTTCACGACAAATAGACCACCAAGACTTGAGTGGTCTACTTTTTTGTTTGAATTTTTTATGATTTTATCTTGGAAGTCAAGGCTGGCCTTGCCTATGTCGTGAAGAAGTCCTGTTAAAAAGCTGATATTTCCCATATAAACTTTTTCGCCTATCTTCTTTGCCTCAAGTCCAGTTTTTAAAAGATGAGTGTAAAGAGTTTGCTTCTTTTCTATCTTGTCCCTATCAATATGTGCGTACAATTTATCTAACATAAACCACCTCAAAAATTTTTAATTTAAAACAATTTTTAGTAACCCTTGTCGAAGTCTACTATATTTTTAAAGTCGCCGGCATTCTTCAAGGCTTTGAGGTTTTGGTAGGCTGTGGCAAATTGTCTTGCTCCCAAGTCTTCGCAGGCGAAGGATATGTGTGGATAGAGGTAGACATTTTCTAACTCCCAAAGTTCTGAGTCTTTGCTTAGGGGTTCTTCTTCGAAGACGTCTAGGGCTGCCCCTCTTACCTTACCTGATTTTATTGCATCAACTAGGGCTGCCTCATCTATTGTTGATCCTCTTGAAATGTTTACTACTACCATTCCATCTTTTAATCTTTTAAATCTATCTGCATTTAGAATGTGGTGGGTTTTTTCTGTTTCAGGAAGACACATGATTAGGTAGTCCATCTCTGGCAAAATCCTGTCAAGTTCTTCTAGTGAATAGACGTTGTCAAAGGGTTCAACCTTCCTGCCACTTGTGTTGAATCCGTTTAATTCCATTTCGAAGCCCTTGAGTCTTTTTGCTCCTGCTACTGCTATGGTTCCTGTCCCCATAAAGAGGGCTTTCTTTCCATAGAGGTTGTAGGCGAAGGACCTCTTCTTCCAAAGTTTTTCTTTTTGATTTTCTATGTTTCTTCTGTCGTCTTTATTTATTTGTAGGAGTCCGTAGACTATCCACTCTGCTATGGGGTCGTCGTAGGCTCCGTTGTTGTTGGACAGGGTTATTTCTTTTTTCTTGATGTAGTCTAGGTCAAGGAAGTCTATGCCAACTGAGGTTAAAAATATATATTTTAAATTTTTGTGGTCCTTGTAGTTTATCTTTTTCAAGTCTATGGCGCCAATTAAAATATCTTCGCCGTAGTCAGACTTTTCGTTGGGATTTTTTTCATCGTAGCCTATAACTTGGTAGCCTAGTTTTTCTATTCTCTCTCCGTATTTTCTCGCTAAGCCCTGACCCATTAAAACTTTCATTTTTACCTCCATTTATATAAAAATTCTCTTTATTATGTTAATTCGTATTCTAATTAAATTATAGGACATGGGAGAATTTTAGTAAATAGGCGGCTTATTGTAAAAGTTTTTTAAATATAATATAATTTATTTGATAAATTGAAAGGAGTCTTTATGAGTTTTTTTAGAACCCTACCCACAAAGCTTAGCTTTAATACAAGTGAAAAAATTCAAATAGCAAATGCAGAGCTAACATCTGGTGACTTCGCCCTAGCAATTGACGTGTTAAATGCCCAAGACTCTTTTGTCACTAACATTGAATTTGCTGTTAAGTTCAAGTCCATTGAAAGGTCATACCTCTTTAATGGTCGTGAATTTTATTTTCAGCAGGCCGTTAATATTGCACCCTTCACTCGTTACTTCTTAGATCCCTTTATCTTGGATGAGAGGTTTCACGAGGCAAGGGCCATTGATATTTACATTTCAAAATACACTGCTGACGGAAAAAATATTACTTGTGGGGACAAAGAATTTGAAATTAATCTCCCTGTTATTCCCGAAAAGAAGAGGGCCCAAATAAAGGAAACTCTTGGCGATGGAATCAAAACCTACGGCGAAAACCAAATGGATTTTTGGCGTTGTGCCTGCGGCTTTATAAATGAAAATGAGACTAGCGAGTGTGAGTTTTGCGGTAGAAACAAGAGCTTCGTCTTAAATAACCTCACAGAGGCCTTGATAAATTCTAAAATTTTAAATGTTATAGAAAACACAAGGACAACTGATGGGATAAATTTAAAAACTCTTGAGACCCACTTGACTCAAACCAATCTTTCCAAGATTGCTCCAACTACAGAGAGTCTAAAGTTTGACAGGACCAATGAAGAAGCACCAAAAAAACCAAGGTCTATCCCTTGGAAAAAAATATTTTTTACCCTTGTCTTCCTCATCTTCTTGTCTATTGTCTCAATCTTTGCCTTGAACATAGTGAAGAAAGAAAGAAACGCAAGCAAGATTGAAGATGCCAGAGGTCTTGCCCTAAGTGGCAACTACCATCAGGCTCTTGAAATGTATAATTCTGCGACAAAGGACAAGACAAGTCCAGAAATCTTAAATGAAATGGAAAAACTTAAAAAGCTTGTAGCATCAGATGAGTCCTTCCAAAGGGCTTCCAGTTATTTTGAAGAAGGCGACTACATCGACGCTGCCTACAATTATAAAAAGGTAATCCAAGAGGACGAGAAAAATTATAAGTCGGCACAAGACAAGCTTCTTTCCATAGAAAATATAATCTTAAATGAAGTTAAATCATCCTATGCAACTAATAGGACTGATGCACTTTTACTTTTGAATTCCTATTTAAATGTTGTGCCCGATTCAGCTAAGGCGGCAAGGTTAAAAAGAGAAATTGAAAGCGCCAACAGTTTGCAAGGAGACGAAAACCAAAAAGAAAACTTCGAAAAAGAAGAAAGTGATAAGGATGCAGCAGAAACTGCTAAAAAAGCCTCTGACCTCCTTCACACTTACAGGACTGTTGTAACTGAAAAGGCCAACCTGAGAGCCGAGCCAAGTGTTGACTCAGGCCTTGTTAAAATCCTTGAAAAGGGAACTGAACTTTATGTCCTTGAAACAAAAATCGAACAAGGTCAAAGGATCTGGTGCCATGTTGAAGTTAAAAATGCAATTTCACAAGACACTATGAAGGGCTGGATCTCAAATAAAACTTTAAACTAAGAATCTCCACCGAGGCGTGGAGATTTTTTTATATAAATTTCAAATTAAATGAACCTTTTTGTGTCCTAAATAGTCATATAAGTAGATGCATCTAAGAGAGGAGGATAAAATGAATCGTGAAATAAAATTTACAAAAGAAGATTTTGACAAATTAAAAACTGGCGACAAAGATTCCTTTGACCTCCTTTACCAGGAATACTACTTAGTCTTATTTAGGACTGCCCTCTTAATCTTGGGCAGGAAGGAAGACGCAGAAGATGTCCTCCAAGACACTTTTGTTTCTATTTACAATAATGTAAAAACTCTTTCTAATTTTGAAAAATTAAGGCCCTGGATCTTCTCAATCTTAAAGAACACTTCCTACACAAGATACAAGAAGAGGAAGAGGGAATTGCCCGATGAATTTGTCCTTGATAAGGCTGAAGAAAGTCCTACCTATCTTGGAGAAGATGACTTTGCAGAAAGGTCTGAGATCCAAGATGCCCTAATGAATTTAAAGGAAAAAGAAAGAGAAGTCCTGGTCCTCTATTACTACAACGATTTTTCCATAGAAGAAATCGCAAGCATTTGCAAGACCTTCCAGGGTACAGTGAAGTCAAGACTTTATAGGGCTCGCAAAAATTTAAAGAAAGAACTTTTAAAAACAAATGAAGAATATGAAGGAGAGTTATTATGAAAGATTTTGATAAGTATATAAAAAATGAACTCAATAAGTCTGTTGAAGATTCTTCTCCTTCTGATTATCTTAAAAATAAAATTGATTTAGAAATCAATTCGCAAGGAGAAAAAGGAGAATTTAAAATGAAAAAAAGATTTGTATTAGTAGCAGCTGCTGCCCTTGTCCTTTCAGTGGGCGTCTTTGCAACAGGAAAAATCACAGGAACAATTTCATCTTCAACATCATTTTATAACTACACAAACTATACTGACATGGCCAAGGCAGAAAAGAAGGCTGGTTTCGATGCCTATGCCCCAGAAAGTTTAGGAGACTATAAGTTTGATGGAATCACAATGGATAATATAGCAGATATTGATGATGCTGGATCAAAACTAAATAAGAGAAAGGCAATTGATGTAGACTATAAAAATGCTGATGGCGATATAGTAATGCTCTCAATTGACAAGAATCCAGATAGCTCAACGCCTCTTGCAGAACAAGCTTATCAAGAAATGAGAGAAATTAAGGGCGAGAAAGTTTATTATTGGAGATTAGAAAGTGTATTTTTACCAGATG
>OKOP01000198.1_pt1 | contig 21417 bp, 19 predicted proteins | sample 1612641 | NCBI WGS metagenome assembly OKOP01 (sample SAMN04436810, study PRJEB24849) | human gut metagenome | biome: human gut; feature: NICU; material: stool | host: Homo sapiens | place: USA: Saint Louis, MO | collected 2011-08-20
GTAGGGGCGACCCTTGTGGTCGCCCGCGGGCGGCCATAAAGGCCGCCCCTACAAGGGCTTGTCACCACCGTCGGCCTTTCGTAGGCGCCGATGCCCACATCGGCCCGCCCTGCACCGTGTCGGCGCGCCTTCCATACTCCCCCTCTTTATATCTGCTTTCTTGTCATGCCTCCGGCGGCCCCGCTTTCTTGCCGAAGAAAGCGGGGGGAAAGACGGGTCGGGGCGGGGGATTCCGATTTCCCCCGCCCCGACACCCCACCCCTTGAAACGGCCAATCAGGGGGCTGCGGCCCCCCTATTGGATGTACCCCCCAGGAAGGGAGGGTATGCCAGCCCATCCGGAGCGGCGGGGGCGTTACAACGTAAGCCCCCGCCGTCGGAAAGCCGCCAGCAGGACGGCTCGGGGGAAACTCCAAGAAGGGGGAATCGCAATTCCCCCTTCTTGGTCGTTTCAAGGGGGATGGGCGTTGGGAAGGGGGAAAATCGAAATTTCCCCTTCCCAACCGGCTCTTTCGCCCCTTTCTGGCCGCTCAGAAAGGGGCCCGCCGGAGGCTTGACAAGAAAGCAGGTGTCAAAAAGGGTTCCCATGGAAGGCGCGCCAGCCCGGCATAAGGCGGGCCGATGTAGGCAGAAGGTGAATTGCCTCAGAGAGGCAAAAGAGGCCGCCCCTACAGTTGAACGCACAGCACATAAAACCCGGCCAGTGTCCGGCCCCTACCTGCGCCGGAACACATGGACGCGGAAGGAGGCCCGTACCCGCAGACCGTCCAGGGCGGCCAGCCGCTCCGCCCCCTCCCTGGGGGTCTTCCAGTAATAGGGGGTCATCTGGAACAGGTCGCGCAGCGCCTCCCCCGCCACGTCCACCACCGCCTCCACCGGCTCCACCCGCTCGTAGGAGAAGCCCTCGTAGGGGACGTCCTCCTCCCGGTTGCGGTAGGGCTGGTCGTAGAGCACCTGCTTGAGCTCCCACAGGTGGTCGGCGGCGGGCACCACATAGAGGAAGGCCCCGCCGGGGCGGAGCACCCGCCGGAACTCGTCCAGGGCCAGGGGGGAGAAGCAGTTGAGCACCAGCCCCACCGAGGCATCCGCCAGAGGCAGATGGTAGGCGGAGGCCACGGCGAACTCCCCCTCCGGCACCCGCCGGGCGGCCAGGCGCACCGACGGCTTGGACAGGTCGATTCCCGCCAGGGGCGGGCGGCCCAGGGCCTCCCACAGTCCGGCGGTGTAGTACCCCTCGCCGCAGCCCGAGTCCAGCACCGCCTCCCCCGGCGGGGCGTACTCCGCCCCCAGGGCGCGCAGGGCGGCCAGCAGGTGGCCGTAGTATTCCCCGGAGAGAAACCGGCGGCGGGCCTCCGCCATGCCCTTGTCGTCGCCGGGGGCCTTGGAGTGCTTTTTGTTGGCGGGCAGCAGATGGACATACCCCTCTCTGGCCTTGTCGTAGGCGTGGCCGTTGGGGCAGGCATAGGCCCGCTCCCCCCGCTCCAGGGGGGCGGCGCAGATGGGGCAGGTAAACAGAGACTTTTCCACAGAACCTCGCTCCTTTGTGGAAGGTATGACAGGAAATTGGGCCCCCGCACGGGCGGGGGCCCCGGCCGTTCACCCCTCCAGCAGCTCCTTGCCGGAGATGCCGGGCTCCGTCATGGAGTAGGGGTCCAGAATTTTGTCCAGGGCCGCCTCGTCCAGCAGGCCCCCCTCCAGAATGAGCCGCCGCACCGGCGCGCCGGTCTCGATGGCCCGCTTGGCCACCTCGGCGGCCTTCTCATAGCCCACGTGGGGACACAGGGCGGTGATGATGCCCACGCTGTGCTCCACCATGTCCCGGCACCGCTCCCGGTTGGCGGTGATGCCGGTGACGCAGTTGTCCACAAAGGTATGTACCGCGTAGGTCAGGGTCTCCACGCTCTGGATGAGGTTGTAGAAGATGATGGGCTCGAAGGCGTTGAGCTCCAGTTGGCCCGCCTCGGCGGCCATGGTGACGGTGACGTCGTTTCCGATGATGTTGAAGGCCACCTGGCTGACCACCTCTGGGATGACGGGGTTGACCTTTCCCGGCATGATGGAGGAGCCGTTCTGCCGGGGCGGCAGGTTGATCTCGCTGAAGCCGCAGCGGGGGCCGGAGGACATGAGCCGCAGGTCGTTGGACATCTTGGACAGGTTGACGGCGCAGGTCTTGACCGCGCCGGACACGGCCACGAGCCCGTCCAGGTTCTGGGTGGCGTCAATGAGGTCGGAGGCCTGCACCAGCTCAAGCCCGGTGACCTTGGACAGGTTGGGGATGATGCGGCGCAGATACCGCTCGTCGGCGTTGATGCCGGTGCCGATGGCGGTGCCCCCCATGTTGAGGCGGCGCATCTCGTCCTTGGCCCGCTCGAAGCGGGCGATGTCCCGGCGCACCGCCCGGCTGTAGGCCCGGAACTCCTGCCCCAGACGGATGGGCACCGCGTCCTGCATCTGCGTGCGGCCCATCTTGAGCACGTCGTCAAACTCCTCCGCCTTGGCCTCCAGGGCCTCAGCGAGCCGCTCGAGCTGGATCTGGGCCCGCACCAGCAGCTTGAGCACCGCCAGCTTGCCCGCCGAGGGGAACACATCGTTGGTGGACTGGCCGTAGTTGACGTGGTCGTTGGGGTTGACCAGGGCGTAGTCCCCCTTCTCCCCGCCCAGCAGCTCGATGGCCCGGTTGGCGATGACCTCGTTGGCGTTCATGTTCAGGCTGGTGCCCGCGCCGCCCTGGATGGGGTCCACGATGAACGCCTCGTGGAGCCGGCCCGCCGCAATCTCATCGCAGGCCCGCACGATGGCGTCGGCCACCCGCTTGTCCAGCAGGCCGATCTCCAGGTTGGTGATGGCGGAGGCCTTCTTGATCTCCGCGATGGAGTTGATCTGCTCCGGATGTACGGCCAGCCCGGTGATGGGGAAGTTCTCCGCCGCCCGCAGGGACTGAACGCCGTAGTAGACGTCCTTGGGGACAGACCTCTCCCCCACGGAGTCGTGCTCGGAGCGGTATTGGATGCTCATGGTACAGGTGCCTCCTCGCAAGCAATCCTTCATTTTATAGGGACATCATAGCACCATCCGTTTTATTTTACAAGTAATCCTGCAAATTATAGTCCCTCTCCGTGCCATGGGCAGGTCACCAGATGGTCATTGATGAGCCCCGCCCCCTGGAGGTAGGAGTAGACAATCACCGGCCCCACAAAGCGGAAGCCCCGCTTTTTCAGGTCGGCGCTCACCCGGCGGGACAGGTCGTCCTCGGCGGGCATGTCCTCCGGCCGCTCCAGCCGGTGGTCCACCGGCACGCCGTCCACCCAGTGCCAGAGGTAGCGGGCAAAGCTGCCCCACTCCTCCGCCACGGCCAGAAAGGCCCGGGCATTGGTGACGGCGCAGCGGGCCTTGCTCCTGTTTTTGATGACGCCGGGGGCGGCCAGAGCGGCCTCCACCTCGTCCTCCCCCCACCCGGCCAGCGCCGCCGGCTCAAAATCCGCGAAGGCCGCCCGCAGGGCCGCCCGCCGCTCCAGAATCAGCTTCCAGCTCAGCCCGGCCTGAAAGCCCTCCAGCTCCAGCAGCTCGAACAGCGCCCGGTCGTCCCGGCAGGGCCGGCACCACTCCGTGTCGTGGTACAAAATCTCATGCTCCGTTTTTGCCCAGGGACAGCGCGCGCCCTCTCCCATGTCAGCTCTCTCCTCTCCTTTCCCGCCCGGTTGGGCCGGGAAACGCGATATCATCTGCACTATAGCATAGAAATGGGAAAATGGAAACCCGCCGGCAAAGTCATTGCTGAGAAAAAATTTTGTAAATAAAGAAAAAATCAGGTGACTTGCCAGGCGGTCCGTGTTACCATTAAGATAACAGCCAGGGGACATGGCCTGGCAAATATAAAATCAGGAGGATCCCTCTCGTATGAAAAAGCACCGCGGAAGACATCTGCTCTCCCTGCTGGCGTCGGCAGCTCTGCTGGCATCCCTGCTGCCCGCCGCCTTTGCGGCTGAGGCAGAGGGCGAGAAGCACATCACCATCCTGGGCACCTCAGACATGCACGGAAACATCTGGGGCTATTCCTACGAAGACAACGCGGAGACCGACAACAACGGCATGGCCAGGCTCTACACCTACATCCAGCAAGTGCGGGCCGAGAACCCCAACACCTTCCTCGTCGACGCCGGCGACGACATCCAGGGCACCATCATGACCGACGATCTGTATAACAAGACCCCGGAGGAGCCCCATCCGGTCGTCACCGCCATGAACTACATGGGCTATGACGCCATGACCCTGGGCAACCACGAGTTCAACTGGGGCATCCCCACCATGCAGACGATTCTGGGACAGGCCAGCTTCCCGGTTCTGGCCGCCAACGTCACCGACGCCCAGGGCGAGCCGGTCACCGGCGCGGGCTGGACGATTGTGGAGCGGGGCGGCGTGAAGCTGGCCGTCATCGGCGTTGTCACCCCGGATGTCCCCATCTGGGACAGCGGCAAGGACGGCATTGACGACGCCGTCTATGAGGCCGCCAACGTGGCCGTCGGCAAGGCCATCGACGAGATCGGCGACCAGGCCGACGTGATCATGGTGTCCGCCCATATGGGCATGTACGCCGAATTTGACGAGGAGGGCGGCTCCGACTCCGCCCAGAAGATTCTGGACGACAACCCGGAGATCGACGTGCTCCAGGTGGCCCACAACCACGTGGTGGTCAACGAGAAGCAGGGCTCCACCGTCATCGGCGGCGTGCGCAACGGCGGCCGGGACATCGCCCGCTTTGATCTGACCCTGGACGCCGACAATCAGATCATTGACAGCTCGGTGGAGATTGTGGATATGACCGGCGTGACCCCCAGCCAGGAGCTCCGGGAGATCCCCCTGGTGGCCGAGGCCCATCAGAAGACCATCGACTACATCAACGGCGGCGGCTCCGGCGACGAGGGCGAGGGCGGCGCGTCCCTGGGAAGCACTACCGCCCGCTTCCAGCCTGAGAACGAGATCCGCGGCATCCCCGCCGGCCGGGTGATGGATACCGCCGTCATGGATCTGATCAACACCGTCCAGCTGGAGAACTCCGGTGCCGACGTCTCCGCCGCCGCCCTCTTCAAGGGCACCAGCGATCTGCCCGAGGGCGACATCAACTACGGCAACATCTTCGACATCTACAAGTTTGACAACACCCTTTACCGGGTGAAGGTCACCGGCGCGGAGCTCAAGGCTTACATGGAGTGGTCCGCCGAGTGCTACAACCAGTGGCAGGAGGGGGATATCAACCTCTCCTTCGACCCCGAGTACCCCGACTATCTCTACGATATGTTTGCCGGCGTGGACTATGAGATCGACCTGTCCCAGCCCAAGGGCCAGCGCATCCAGAACGTCATGTTCCACGGCGCACCCCTCCAGGACGACCAGGAGCTGACCCTGGCGGTGAATAATTACCGCTACTCCTCCGCCCTGAAGGCCCAGAGCATTATCTCCGGCACCAAGGAGTGGGAGTCCTCCAACTCCATCCGGGATATGATCGTGGCCTACTTTGCCGAGCACTCCCCCGTGGCCCCCGAGGTGGACCACAACTGGAAGATCGTGGGCGTGGATCTGAGCGAGGACGACCCCCGCCGGGCGGAGCTGGTGGGCTACATCAACGCCGGCCTGCTGGACACCCCCTACGCCGAGAGCTACAACCTGTCCGACTATGATTCCCTGGTGGCCCAGGCCAAGGCGAAGGCCGAGACTCTCACCGTGACCGTAAACGGCGCGGCCAAAGACGTGGCCACGGCTTTCGACGCCCAGGGGAATACCTACTACCGCCTGCGCGACCTCGCCTTTGCCCTGAAGGGCACCGGCGCCCAGTTCAATGTGACGTGGGACGGCAGTGTGGCCGTCGCCACCGGCTCCGCCTACGAGGGCGAGGCCCTGGCCATGCCCGGCTCCGCCCCCACCGGCGAGGCCGTCAGCCTGACGCTCACCGTGGACGGCACTGCGGTGAGCCAGCCCGCCGTACTCGTCAACGGCAACTACTATCTGGCCGAAGGCTTCCTCGCCCAGCTGGGCGAGGAGTCCGCCCTGGTGGAGGGCGTTTTGGCCATCACCGCCGCGTAACCGCCTTCCGTCAGCAAAGGGCCGCGCCTGGGGCGCGGCCCTTTCCTTGCGTATTTTACCGGACTCCGCCAGAGCTTTGAACGATCCATTCCCTTCATACGGCCGTCTTGTCCAATTTTTCTCTGGCCCCTTTGAGCAATCTGTGATATAATCCGCTCCGTATGATGATTTTCGCATAAAAAGGAGTACGACATGATTACAGTTTCCGACCTGGGCCTGGCCTACAGCGGCCAGCCCCTCTTTTCCCACGTGGATCTCCAGTTCACCAAGGGCAACTGCTACGGCATCATCGGCGCCAACGGCGCGGGTAAATCCACCTTCCTGAAAATCCTCTCCGGCGAGCTGGAGCCCACCTCCGGCGAGGTCTCCATCCTGCCCAAGACCCGCATGTCGGTGCTCAAGCAGGATCAGAACGCCTACAACGCCTACAACGTCATGGACACCGTCATCATGGGCAACCAGCGCCTCTACGACATCGGCAAGGAGAAGGAGGCCCTCTATGCCAAGGAGGAGATGACCGAGGCCGACGGCATCCGCGCCTGCGAGCTGGAGGAGGAATACGCCGAGCTGGGCGGCTGGGAGGCCGAGAGCGACGCCAGCCGCATCCTCCAGGGCCTGGGCGTGGGCACCGAGTTCCACTACAACGACATGGCCACCCTGGACGCCCGGCTGAAGGTGAAGGTGCTGCTGGCCCAGGCCCTGTTCGGCAGCCCGGATATCCTGCTGCTGGACGAGCCCACCAACAACCTGGATATCAACGCGGTGAACTGGCTGGAGGACTTTTTGCTGGACTTTGAGGGCACGGTGATTGTGGTCAGCCACGACCGCCACTTCCTCAACACCATCTGCACCCACATCGTGGACATCGACTACAACAAGATCAAGATGTACGTGGGCAACTACGACTTCTGGTACGACGCCTCCCAGCTCATGCAGAACCTGATGAAGAACCAGAACAAGAAGAACGAGGAGAAGGCCCAGGAGCTCAAGGAGTTCATCTCCCGCTTCTCCGCCAACAAGTCCAAGAGCAAGCAGGCCACCGCCCGGCGCAAGCTGCTGGAGAAGATCACCCTGGAGGAGATCCCCGCCTCCTCCCGCCGCTACCCCTGGGTGGCCTTCTCTCCCGACCGGGAGGTGGGCAAGGACATCCTCTTCGTCACCGACGTCAGCAAGACCATCGACGGGGTGAAGGTGCTGGACAAGGTGAGCTTCATCGTGGGCCACGGGGACAAGATCGCCTTCGTGGGCGACAACGAGAACGCCCAGACCGCCCTGTTCCAGATCCTCACCGGCGAGCTCGAGCCCGACGAGGGCACCGTCAAGTGGGGCCAGACCGCCACCTTCTCCTACTTTCCCAAGGACAACACCAAGTTCTTCAAGGACTGCGACGACAATCTGGTGGAGTGGCTGCGCCAGTGGTCCTCCGACCCCCACGAGGCCTATCTGCGGGGCTTTTTGGGCCGGATGCTCTTCTCCGGCGACGAGGTTTACAAGCCCGTCAAGGTGCTCTCCGGCGGCGAGAAGGTGCGGTGCATGCTCTCCCGGATGATGCTCTCCGGCGCCAACGTGCTGCTGCTGGACCAGCCCACCAACCACCTGGATCTGGAGTCCATCGCCGCCCTGAACAACGGCCTGGAGGCCGTCAAGTGCAACGTGCTCTTTGCCTCCCACGACCACCAGCTGGTGCAGACCGTGGCCAACCGGGTGTTCGACTTCACCTCCGACGGCAAGCTCATCGACCGCAAGATGACCTACGACGAGTACCTGGAGAGCCAGAAGGCCGACTGATTGACCGGAATAGCAAAAACCGCCGCGGACTGGCGTTCCGTCCGCGGCGGTTTTTTATCCCTCCGGCGCGCAGGCCGTTTCCGCCGGAAGGGGTTTTCTCCGGTAGAGCACCAGCCCGGCCAGATCGGCCAGTACCCAGCCGATGGGCACGGCCCACCAGATGCCCTTCAGGCCCACGGCCGGGATGGGGGCCAGCAGGTAGGCCAGGGCCACCCGCGTCCCCAGGGAGACCACGGTGAGCACCACCGACACGCCGGGCCGCCCCAGGCCGCGGAACAGGCCGTAGAGCAAAAACAGGATGCCGATGCCGCAGTAGCACATGCCCTCAATGCGCAGGTACTCCACCCCCACGGCGATAATCTCCGTCTCGCCGGGCTCCACAAACAGGCCCATGAGGGGGGCGGCGAAGAGGCACACCAGCAGGGAGCTGACCAGGCAGAAGCCGACGGACACCCAGAGGGCGGAGCGGATCCCCCTCCGGATGCGCTCCGTCTTCTGCGCGCCGGTGTTCTGGGCCACGAAGGTGGAGAAGGCGTTGCCGAAGTCCTGGACGGGCAGGTAGGCGAAGGCGTCGATCTTGACGGCGGCGGCAAAGGCGGCCATCACGTTCACCCCGAAGGAGTTCACCAGCCCCTGCACCATCAGGATGCCGAAGTTCATCACCGACTGCTGCACGCAGGTGAGCAGGGAGTAGTTCATGATGCGCCCCAGCTCCCCCCGGGACACCTTGCAGTGCCGCCGCTCCAGCCGGAGCAGGGGCACCCGCCGCCAGCCGTAGAGGGCGATACCGGCGGCGGACACCCCCTGGGCGAGCACCGTGGCCCCCGCGGCCCCGGCCACCCCCCAGCCCAGTCCCAGGACAAACCAGAGATCCAGCCCGATGTTGAGGACGGTGGACACGGCCAGAAAGGCCAGCGGGGCCACCGAATTGCCCACCGAGCGCAGCAGGCAGGCGAAGTAGTTATAGAGGAAGGTGAAGCAGACGCCCAGCAGTACCACCCGCAGGTAGGCCCGGGTCTCGTCCCAGGCCCCGGCGGGGATGCGCAGCAGGGTCATCACCGGCTCCAGCAGGGCCAGCACCCCCACGTTGAGCAGCACCGCCACGGAGCCGATAAACACAAAGGAGGCGAAGAGGCACCGCTTCAGCTCCTCCTCCCGCTCCGCGCCGTAGAGCATGGACCACAGGGCGCCGCTGCCCATGCACAGGCCCAGCAGCACCGAGGTGAGAAAGGTCATCAGGGTAAAGGAGAAGCCCACCGACGCCAGGGCCGACGCCCCCAGCGCCCGGCCCACAATGAGGGTGTCGGCGATGTTGTAGCACTGCTGGAGCAGGTTGCCCGCGATCATGGGACCGGCGAACAGCAGCATAGGGCGGGTGATTCCACCCCGGGTCAAATCCATCTGCATTGGCTCACGCACTTTCGTTTTGAATGTTTTATCTTTCTTTTCGTAAGAATCATAGCAAATCCAGAGGAAAAATACAAGGCTATACTTGCCTTTTTTCTTCAGCCGGGATAAGATAACAAACACAGCTTGACAGATAGAGGGGGCGGAGGCGTTGTTTTTAAGTGGTCTGGACGACATCGACCGGCGGCTGGTGGAGCTGCTCATCCACAACGCCCGTATGTCCTACTCAGATTTGGGCCAGGCGGTTGGGCTGTCCCGTGTGGCGGTGAAGGCCCGCGTCCGCGCCCTGGAGGAGCGGGGCGTGATCGAGGAGTACACCACCATTGTCAATCCCCAGAAGATCAGCGGTGCTGTGTCCTGCTACTTTGAGCTTGAGGTAGAGCCCGCCCAATTCAGCGCGGTGGTGGATACCCTGCGCGCCAGCGATACCGTGACCCAGATCTACCAGGTGTCCGGCCGCAACAAGCTCCACGTCCACGCCGTGGCGGCTGGCCAGGGGGAACTGGAGGACTTTCTGGACCGGGTCATCCACAGTCTGCCCGGCGTTGCCAGCCTGAGCTGCAACATCATCCTCTCCCGCATCAAGGACATCAAGGGCCTGCGCCTGTAAGAAAAATCGTGCACTTTCCGCCAAAGTGTGCTATACTATGGATTTGAACTCATTTCATCCGGAAAGGGTGGTTTTCATGCGAAAAGAAATTCTGCTGCCCGCCGTGGCGGTGGTCGGCGGCGGGGCCGGCTTTGTCCTGCGCCGCTGGGAGCTGGCCACGGCCTTTGAGGCGGACACCGGCTTACCCATTCCCGGCGCCCCGGCCACTCTCGCCCTCATCGCCCTTTCGGTTGCCATGGCGGCGGTTCTGGCCCTGCTCTGCCGGGGCAAATACCCCTCCTTCACCGGCTACGACGAGGCCTTTCAGGCCAAGGGAAACACCCTGTACGCCACCGCTATGGTGCTCTCCGCCTTCCTGCTCTTGGGGGCGGCGGTGCTGATGGTGCTCTCCTTTGTCCAGGGGACCAACACCGTCTACACCCGCCTGCTGCTGGCCGCCCTGGCGGCGGTCTCCTTCTTCTGCGTAATGCAGACGGCGCAGAACAGCTTTAAGGGCCTGGACAGGGGCAAGTACAGCTTCACCCTGCTGATGCCCGCCTACACCTGCTGCGTGTGGCTGATCGCCGCCTACCAGGTGCGGGCCGGAGATCCGGTGCAGTTGGACTATGTGTATGAGCTTTTCGCCATCATCGCCTCCCTGCTGGGACTCTACTTCCACGCCGGCTTCTCCTTTGAGCGGGGCCGGGTGTTCTGGGCTGGGCTGTTCTCCCTGCTGGGGATCTACTTCTGCCTGACCACCCTGGCCGACCAGCACGATCTGGCCACGACGCTGCTCTATGGCTTCGCCATCCTCTATTTGCTCTCGTCCACGGTGACGCTTCTGTACAATGCCGGCCGGCCGGAGCTCCTGGCCCGGGCCGAAAACGATACAACGGAGGGAACGCCCGATGAATCCTGAGAAATTCTATATCACCACCCCGATCTACTACCCCTCGGACAAGCTGCACATCGGCCACACCTACTGCACCGTGGCCACCGACGCCATGGCCCGCTATAAGCGCCTGCGGGGCTGTGAGGTCATGTTCCTCACCGGCACCGACGAGCACGGCCAGAAGATCGAGGACAAGGCCAAGGAGGCCGGCGTATCCCCCAAGGAGTTTGTCGACCACATCGTGGAGGGCCCCAGGGGCGTGCTCGACCTGTGGAAGCTGATGAACATCTCCAACGACCGCTTCATCCGCACTACCGACGACTACCACGTGGAGTCCGTGCAGAAGATCTTCAAGCAGCTCTATGAGCAGGGGGACATCTACAAGGGCAAATACGTGGGCAAGTACTGCAAGCCCTGCGAGTCCTTCTGGACCGAGACCCAGCTCAAGGACGGCAAGTGCCCCGACTGCGGTCGGGACGTGGTGGACGCCGAGGAGGAGGCCTACTTCTTCCGCCTGTCCAAGTACGCCGACCGCATCCGGCATCTGCTGGAGGACACCGACTTCCTGGAGCCCCGCAGCCGGGTCAATGAGATGGTGAACAACTTCATCAAGCCCGGCCTGGAGGATCTGTGCGTCTCCCGCACCTCCTTCTCCTGGGGCGTGCCGGTGGACTTCGACCCCGGCCACGTGGTGTATGTGTGGATCGACGCCCTGTCCAACTACATCAACGCCCTGGGCTACGGCAACGGCCGCTACCACGACTTTGAGAAGTTCTGGCCCGCCGACGTGCACTTTGTGGGCAAGGAGATCGTGCGCTTCCACTCCATCATCTGGCCCGCCATCCTCATGGCCCTGGGTCTGCCCCTGCCCAAGAAGGTGTACGGCCACGGCTGGCTGCTGCTGGACGGCGGCAAGATGAGCAAGTCCAAGGGCAACGTGGTGGACCCCTATCTGCTGGCCGAGCGCTACGGGGTGGACGCCCTGCGCTACTTCCTGCTGCGGGAGTTCCCCTTCGGCACCGACGGCAACTTCTCCAACGAGGCCCTCATCGGCCGCATCAACACCGACCTGGCCAACGACCTGGGCAACCTGGTCAGCCGCACCACCGCCATGGTGGGTAAGTACTTCGGCGAGCGCCTGCGGGAGGACTGCGGCGCCACCGGGGACGAGCTGGAGCTGGCCGCCATGCTGGCCCAGGCCCAGGGCGAGGTGAACCTCTCCATGGACTTCCCGGAGGACGACCCCCGGAAGTACGACGTGGAGCTCATCGCCCTGGCCGCCGGCCTGCGGGGCCGCTACGAGGCGCAGATGGAGCACTACGCCTTCCAGGACGCCCTGGTGGAGGTGTTCAAGCTCATCGGCCGGGCCAACAAGTATATCGACGAGAACAAGCCCTGGGCACTGGCCAAGGACGAGGCCCAGAAGCCCCGCCTGGCCCACGTGCTCTACAATCTACTGGAGTGCGTACGCCTTTCCGCCGTACTGCTCACCCCCTTTATGCCCGAGACCTGCGGGAAGATCTTCGCCCAGCTCGGCGTGGACGAGGGCGCGCGCACCTGGGAGTCCGCCGGAGCGTGGGGCCTGCTCCCCGCCGGCGCGGCGGTGAGCAAGGGGGAGAACCTGTTCCCCCGCATCGACGTGGAGAAGGAGCTGGCCGCCCTGGACGAGCTACAGGCCGAGGCCCGCAGGGCCGCCCTCCCCGCCGTGGAGGTGGAGCCCTTCGCCCAGGAGAGCGTGGACTTCGACACCTTCTGCAAGAGCGATTTCCGGGCCGTGAAGGTCAAGGCGTGTGAGAGCGTGAAAAAGAGCGCCAAGCTCCTCAGGTTCATCCTGGACGACGGTTCCGGGACTGACCGCCAGATCCTCTCCGGCATCGCCATGTACTACAAGCCGGAGGAACTGGTGGGCAAGACCCTGGTAGCCATTATCAACCTTCCCCCCCGCAAGATGATGGGGCAGGAGAGCTGTGGCATGCTGCTCTCCGCCGTCCACACCGAGCACGGGGAGGAGAAGCTCCACCTGGTTATGGTGGACGACGCCATCCCCGCCGGCGCCAAGCTGTGCTGAGCGCATCCTGTATAAACAGAGGGGGCGCGCCTGCGTTTGCAGGCGCGCCCCTTGCTGTTCTCTATCCCCTGTCCCGGCGCAGCAGGCGCCGGAAGCTCAGGTCGATGGCCAGGGCCCCCAAGGGGGCAGTGACCAAGATAGCGACTACCGCCACGGTGAGCACCACCTGCCCACAGGCCAGGCCCATGGCCAGAGGGACACCGCCGATGGCGGCCTGCACTGTAGCTTTGGGCAGATAGGCCAGCACGGCAAACAGCCGCTCCCGTCCGCTCAGGCGGCTCCCCGCCACGCAGAGGAGCACCCCCACGGCCCGGAAACACAGCACCCCCAGCACCGTGGCCACGGCGGCCAGCCCTGCCGCCGCGGCGTAGCCGATGTCCACCTCGGCCCCCACCAGGACAAAAAGCATCACCTCGGCCGCCACCCACAGCTTACCGAACTTGGCAGTGAGCCGCTCCGCCGCCGGCCTCCGCCAACGGCGCAGGCCCAGGCCCGTCCCCAGAACAGCCAGCAGCCCGGAGAAGGGGACCACCCCCTCCGCCGCGTCCTCCAGGGCAACCAGCAGGAAAGCCAGCGCCAGCAGCACCACCACCTTGGCCGAGTCCCGCAGGTGGAAGCGGGTGAAGCATTTAGCCAGGACGTATCCCAGCCCCAGGCCCGCCGCCCCACCCAGCACAATGGATACCGGCACCCCCGCCAGGGCCGCAAGGGAAAAGCTGCCTCCCTGAGCCATGCCGGTAAAGGAGGTAAAGAGGACGATGACGAACACATCGTCCACCGAGGCCCCGGCGAGAATCATCTGGGGGATGCCCTTGTCTGCGCCATAGCCCTCCTCCATCAGCCTGAGCATCCGGGGAACGATGACCGCGGGGGACACCGCCCCCACCACTGCGCCCATAATGGCGGCGTCCAACACGTCCACCCCCAGCAGCCGGGGAGCCAGCAACACCATGCCCAGCACCTCAAAGGAAGCGGGCACGAAGCACAGCAGCACGGCGGGCCGCCCGGCCCGGCGCAGATCCTCCAGCTCCAGGGACAGGCCCGCCCGGGTGAGGATGATCACCAGGGCGAGCTGCCGCAGGTCTGCGGAAATACCTAACAGGGATGGGCTGAGCAGGTTGAGTACGCAGGGCCCCAGCAGAATCCCCGCCAGCAGCATCCCCACCAGGGACGGCAGGCGGAGCCTGCGGGCTAGGGCCCCCAGGGCCATGCCCAGCAGCAGCACATAGGCGAGGCTGGTTAACATAACAAATCATTCCTCTCCAGAGGGCAGAAAAAAAGCCAATGCCCCCTGCAATCTCTTGCAGAAGTCATCAGCCAAGCGGCGGTTCGGGCCAGCGCCCCGGGAGAACCTCATTCCCGTGTTCCGGCTGCTATCCTACCATACATCCCTTCCCCTGTCAAGACCGCCTTTTTCGATATCCTTAGAGATTCCTTAGAATTACCTGCTATCCTGTGGACAGACCACAAAAAGGAGCTGTCCGCAATGGAAACACATCATATCACCCCCGCCCGGGGGTTGTCCGAGACGGGGCTGAAATGGATCGCCCTGGTCACCATGGTGCTGGACCACATTCACTACTTTTTCAGCTTTACCGGGTGCGTCCCCGAATGGTTCAGTATGGTGGGGCGGCTGGGCGCGCCCCTGTTCCTGTTCTGCCTGGTGGAGGGCTTCACCCACACCCACAGCCGGAAGCGGTACTTCGCAAGGGTCTACGTCCTCTCCACCGCCATGTCCACCCTGCTGCTGCTTATGGCCTTCGGCGGACTGCTGGTGCGGCCTGACGGGTTCTACCCCACCAACGGCATGATGACCACCTTTGTCATTCTCATGGTGATATTCCAGGGCATCGACTGGCTGGGGCAGAGGCGCATGGTCCGGGGCCTGGCGGCGTTCCTCCTCCCCCTGGCCTGGCCCTTTCTGGCCACCGGGCTGCTGGCGGCGCTCCCCGCCCTGGCCTCCCCGCTGGGCATCGCCTGCTACACCGTCCTCCCCATCTGGGGCGTCACCGGGGACAGCAGTTGGCCGGTGCTGGCCATGGGGCTGGTGCTCTACCTGTTCCGCCGGAACCGGAGGGCGCAGGTACTGGCCTTCGCCGTGTTCTACTTCCTCTACGGGGTGGTGTATATGGGCCTCATGGCCTCCCAGATGCCCGACTTTGCGTGGACGCAGCTCTTCACCCGGTACTACGAGATCTACGGCATCCTGGCCGCGCCCCTCATGCTGTGCTATAATGGGCAGCGGGGCGGGGGCCACAAGCGGCTGTTCTACGCCTTCTATCCCGCCCATATCTACATCCTCTACGCCCTGTCGTGGGGGCTCTATCTTCTGCTGAACTGAGGTGGTATCCATGGCCCATATTCTGGTGGTGGACGACGACGGGGATCTCCGCGCCCTGCTGAAAACCGCCCTGGAGCGGGACGGACACCAGGTCTCCCTCCTCGACCGGGGCGGGGCGGTGAGCGAGGCCCACTGCCGCTGGGCGGACTGCATCCTCCTGGACGTGATGATGCCGGGGGAGGACGGCTTTGCCACCTGCCGCCGCATCCGCGCCCTGGCCGCCTGCCCCATTCTTTTTCTCACCGCCAAGACCGAGGAGGCCGACGTGCTCACCGGCCTGGGGCTGGGTGGGGACGACTACCTGTCCAAGCCCTTCCGCATCGCGGAGCTGAGGGCCAGGGTGGCCGCTCACCTGCGGCGGGAGTCCCGGGCGCCCCGCAGCCGCATCCGCCGCGGCGGGCTGGACTTCGATCTGGAGGAGCGGGCCGTCTACTGCGGGGAGGAACCGCTGCACCTGACCCGAAGCGAGTATGCCATCTGCGCCCATCTGGCCGCCCACCCCGCCCAGACCTTCACCAAGGAGCAGATCTACGAGGCGGTATTCGGCTTTGACGGCACGGCAGACTCCTCCGCCATTACGGAGCACATCAAGAACATCCGCGCCAAGCTGCGGGCCGTGGGGCTCTCCCCCATCCAGACCGTGTGGGGGGTGGGCTACAAATGGGAAAGCGCATGAGGCGGCGGACGGGGCTCACCGCCCTGTTCTGGCGCTACCTGCTCGTCACCGGCGGGGCGGTGGTGCTGCTGGCCGTCCTCTGGTGGGGCGGCCTGTCCGCCCTGCTCCGCAGCGGCTTTGTCCTCCCGGCGGGCACCGCCGCCGGGCAGGCGGACGGGCTGGTCCGCGCCCTGGAGGCCGGGGAGCTAACCCCGGCGGAGCTGCCCCACTACTACCGCTGGGCCACCTTCGACGGCTCCGCCCAGGTGGTGGGGCAGCGCGGCATGGACGAGCGGCACCTGGGCTATGCCCGGGCCGCGCTGGGGGGCGACCGCACCCTCCACGGCTTCCCCTACCAGCAGTACCACCGCTCCGCCCAGCTCCCCGACGGCACGGTGTGCCTGCTCCAGTTCGACTACTCCATGCCCTACGGCTCCCCCGCGCTCCAGGGGAGGCTCCCGGAGTTTCAGACCTGCGCCACGGCGGTGCTGCTGGCGGGCTGGCTGGCCGCCGGGGCCCTCTCCACCCGGCACTTCGCCGGCCTGCTCCGGCGGGACGCCGCCCTCCTCACCGCCGCCACCGGGGCCATCGCCGCCCGGCGGCTGGACGTCCCCCTGGACGGGGGCGCCCGGGTGCGGGAGCTGGGGGAGAGCCTGGCCGCCATGGAGCAGCTCCGGCAGGCCCTGGCCCGGTCTCTGTCCGAGCAGTGGGCCATGGAGCAGGAGCGCACCCAGGCCCTGGCCGCCCTGGCCCACGATCTCAAGACCCCCCTGTCCATCGTCAGCGGCAGCGCGGAGCTGCTGGAGGAGGACGCCCTCTCCCCCGCCCAGCGGGAGCGCGTGGACGCCATTCTCCGCAGCGCTAGCCGCATCCGGGACTATATGGAGCAGCTCCGCGCCCTTACCGCCGCCGGGGGCCCGGCGGAGGCGGGCGGACGGGCGACGGCGGAGCTGTCCGCGCTGGCGGAGGGCTGGGCGGCCGCCGGGCGCGGCCTGTGCGCCCCCAGAGGGCTGCGCTTTTCTCTGGACTGCCCCGCCTCCCGCCCCTGTACCCTGTTCCGGTCGGAGTTGGACCGGGCGGTGCTCAACCTGCTGGACAACGCCGCCCGCTTCACCCCGCCGGGGGGCGCGGTGCGCCTGTCGGCGTATGTGGAGGAGGCCGTACTCACCGTGGCCGTGGAGGACTCCGGCCCCGGCTTCTCCCCCGAGGCCCTGGCCCGGGCGGGGCGGGGCTTTTACACCGGCGACGCTAGCCGGCCCCGGGAGGGCCACATGGGCATGGGTCTCACCTTCGCCCGCCAGACCGCCCGCCGCCACGGCGGGACGCTGGAGCTGTCCAACACCGGCCGGGGGGCCCGGGCGGCCCTCACCCTGCCCCTCTGAAGAAGGCGGCGCGGAAAACCGCGCCGCCTTCTTGTATTTTTCCCCGTTCCGCGCTATCATAGAGGGAGAACCCATCCCAACACTGTGAGGTCTGCCCTATGATTTTTGACACCCACGCCCACTACTACGACGAGGCCTTCGACGCCGACCGGGCCGCGCTGCTCGCCTCCCTGCCCAGCCGGGGGGTGGCCCTGGTGGTCTGCCCCGGCTGCGATCTGGAGTCCTCCCGCCAGTCCATCGCCCTGGCGGAGCGGTACGGCTTTCTCTACGCCGCCGCCGGATACCACCCGGAGAATCTGGAGGGGGCGGCCCTCTCCGACCTGGACGCCGTCAAGGCCCTGTGCGCCCACCCCAAGGTGGTGGCGGTGGGTGAGATCGGCCTGGACTACTACTGGCTCAAGACGCCGGAGGCGCGGGCCAACTCCCGGGACTTCTTTGACGCCCAGCTCTCCCTGGCGGAGGAGCTCAACCTCCCCGCCATCGTCCACGACCGGGACGCCCACCGGGACTGCCTGGACATCGTCCGCGCCCACCCCGGCGTCCGTGGGGTGTTCCACTGCTACTCCGGCAGCCTGGAGGACGCCAAGGTGCTGGTGGACCAGGGCTGGATGCTCTCCTTCACCGGCAACATCACCTTCAAGAACGCCCGCCGGGCCCCCGACATCCTCCGCTGGCTGCCCCTGGACCGGCTGATGCTGGAGACCGACGCCCCCTACATGGCCCCCGAGCCGTACCGGGGCCAGCGGTGCGACTCCACCATGATCGCCCGCTCCGCCGAGACGGTGGCCCAGCTTCGGGGCCTCACCCGGGACGAGGTGGAGGCCGTCACCCTGGAGAACGGCAAGAAATTCTTCGGCATCGCCTGAGCGGCGGACGGCCCCCGGCCGGCCGCCCGTCCTGGATCTGAATTGATAAGGGAGGTAATCCACTATGATGACCATTTCCTATGAGTATGAGGGCGCGCTCTACGTGAACCTCACCAACAGGTGCGACTGCGCCTGCATATTCTGCCTGCGCCACAACGGCCACAAGGGCTCCATCTACGCCGACGACCTGTGGCTGGAGCACGAGCCCACCCGGCAGGAGGCCCTGGACAACCTGCTGGCCCGGGACTTCTCCCAGTACCGGGAGCTGGTGTTCTGCGGCTTCGGGGAGCCTATGTACCGCACCGACGACATCGTGTGGTTGGTGGACGAGCTGAAAAAGCGGGTGCCCAACCTGCCCCCGGTGCGCATCAACACCAACGGCCACGCCAACCTGTTCCTGGGCCGGGACGTGGCCCCCCTGCTCCAGGGGCGCATTGACACCATCTCCATCTCCCTCAACGGCTCCACGCCGGAGGAGTACTGCGCCGTCACCAAGCCCCGCCAGGGCGTGCAGGCGTGGGACGCCATGCTGGACTTTGCCCGGGAGTGCCGGGAGTACGTGCCCCACGTGGTCATGACCATCGTGGACAAGGACAAGACGCCGGAGGAGATCGCCCGCTGCCGCAGGCTGACCGAGGACTTGGGCGTTACCCTTCGTATCCGGGCCTATATCCCGGACTGAAACAGCTCTCTCATATGGGCAGGCGCGCCCGGCATAGCCGGGCGCGCCTGTTGTTTTGTCTCTATGCGGCGGAGTCCTGCTCCAGCTCCTCCAGCGCCTCCCACTCGGAGTCGGCGGAGAACCGGAAGCGGCCCATCTGGTCGTAAACCTCCACATGCCCACGTACATAGCGAATCTCGTAATTCATTGGTCAGCGCTCCTTTCTGTCTCGTTGTGAGTACAGTATAAGAAATACGCCGTCCAATAAACAGGACTATTCCTCCAGGGCCCGCAAGAACCGCTCCCACTCCTCCGGGTGCTCCACAAAGGCTTTGGGGCAGAGCTTCCCCGTCACATCATAGTGGCGGATCACCTGGCTGGTGTCGAGGCCGTACTCCTCCATGAGCCAGCGGGTGAGACGCACCAGGGACTCATAGGTGGCAGAGGTGAATTCCCCGCTGTCGTCCGGGTGGCAGCACTCGATGGAGATCGTGTCGTCGTTGCGCTGGTTGGAGCAGTAGGCCACCTCGTTGAGCGGGACGTTCTGGAGCACCTCTCCGTCCAGCCCCACCAGGAAGTGGCTGGAGGCGTAGGTCTCCCCCGTCTGGGCCAAGTTGGTGAAAAAGCTGTGGTTCTGCGCCGCCGTGGTACCCGGGTTGCCCACGTAGTGGATGACAATGCCGTTGACCTCCTCCAGAGGCGTGCCGGGCCGGGAAAACTCGTTGAGGGGGAGCAGCTCCACCGTGATCCAGTCCGGCGTCTCCGGCAGGGGGCGCTCCCTGGGGGCGAAGGGGTCGATCCACTTGATGACCAGCAGCACCGCCACCAGGGCCAGCAGACACGGAATCAGCCGGGGCCGGTGCCTCACCCGCCGCCGGCGGCGTACCGGAGTCTCTACGGGCATGCTTCCCCCTCCTTTCCACAAATTTATCTCTATTATAGCAGGGTTTTGCCCCGCCGTCTTTTACGGTTTTCTTACGTTTTGCCTCCGCCCCCGCGGGATCTGCCCGGTCGGCCGGACAAAAAGCCCCCCGGCCGACGCCGGGGGGCTGGTTTATGGTTCGCGGAGGGCCTGGTCGAAGGCCGCCTTGACCTCGGGCAGAAAGCAGACAAAGGTGACGGTCTCCAATGTGTTATCCTGCGCCGCAAAATCACGCACTGTATTCACCGCGATGGCGACCGCCTCCGCCAGCGGGTAGCCGTACACCCCGGCGGAGATGGCGGGAAAGGCCACCGTCCGGCAGCCGTGCTCCACGGCCAGGGTCAGGCTGCTCCGGTAGCAGGAGGCCAGGAGCTCCGCCTCTCCGTGGCCGCCACCCTTCCAGATGGGGCCGGGGGTGTGAATCACGTATTTTGCGGGCAATTTATAACCTTTTGTAATCTTGGCCTGCCCGGTCTCACAGCCGTGGAGGGTACGGCACTCGGCCAATAGCTCCGGGCCGGCCGCCCGGTGGATGGCTCCGTCCACACCGCCGCCCCCCAGCAGGGTGCGGTTGGCGGCGTTGACGATGGCATCGGCCTCAATCCGGGTGATGTCGCCCAGCACGCACTCAATCTGCGCCATGCTCCTCCTCCTCGCGGGCGTCCTGCTCCGCCTCGGCCTCCACAGCCTGATAGGCCGCCGGGGGCTGGAGCGCCGCCGGGTCGGTAAAGACCTGCTCGAAGGTCTTGGCGTCCATGTTCTCGTACCGGAGCAAATACTCCGCCACGATGTCCAGCTCCCTCCGGCGATGGGTGAGGATCTCCCCGCAGCGGGCGTAGGCCCCGTCCACCAGGGCCTTGATCTCCTCGTCGATGAGGGCCGCCACCTCCTCGGAGTAGTTCTTGGTCTGGGCCATGGAGCGGCCGATGAACACCTCGTCATGGCCGGAGTCGAAGACCACATTGCCCACCTTCTCGCTCATGCCGTAGCGGGTGACCATGTTGCGGGCGATGGCGCTGGCCTTTTGCAGGTCGTTGCCCGCGCCGGTGGAGATGTCCCCCAAAGCCAACTGCTCGGCGGCCCGGCCGCCCAGGCAGACGGCGATGCGCTCGGTGAGCTGCTGCCTGGTCTGGAAGGTCACGTCCTCCTGGGGCAGGGAGATGGTCATGCCGCCGGCCATGCCCCGGGGGATGATGGTGATCTCATGCACCGGATCCTGGGTGGGCAGGTCGTGGATGACAATGGCGTGGCCCGCCTCGTGGTAGGCGGTGAGCTTCCGCTCCCGCTCGATGACCACCCGGCTCTTCTTCTCCGGCCCGGCGATCACCTTGATCACCGCCTCGTTGAGCTCGGCCATGCTGATGAAGCGGTGGTGTCTGCGGGCGGCCAGGAGGGCGGCCTCGTTCATCAGGTTCTCCAGATCGGCGCCGGTGAAGCCGCCGGTGCCCTTGGCCAGCTCCGCCAGAGACACGTCGTCCCCCAGGGGCTTGTTGCGGGCATGGACCTTCAGGATGGCCTCCCGGCCCTTGATGTCGGGGTGTCCCACGTATACCTGCCGGTCGAAGCGGCCGGGGCGCAGGAGGGCGGGATCCAGGATGTCCTGCCGGTTGGTGGCCGCCATGACCACCACGCCCTCATTGTTGCCGAAGCCGTCCATCTCCACCAGGAGCTGGTTGAGGGTCTGCTCCCGCTCGTCGTGGCCGCCGCCCAGGCCGGCGCCGCGCTGGCGGCCCACGGCGTCGATCTCGTCGATAAAGACGATGGCGGGG
>OKOP01000200.1_pt1 | contig 21145 bp, 18 predicted proteins | sample 1612641 | NCBI WGS metagenome assembly OKOP01 (sample SAMN04436810, study PRJEB24849) | human gut metagenome | biome: human gut; feature: NICU; material: stool | host: Homo sapiens | place: USA: Saint Louis, MO | collected 2011-08-20
CTGTTCCGGCTGGGCGCAAAGGTCAGCCGGGTGAAGGACGACACGGTGTACTACGAGTTCGGGGGGCAGAACTGCCAGGTAAAGTCGGATATGGTGCTCATGGCGGTGGGGCGTGTTCCCAACACGCAGGGCCTCAACGCAGAGGGGATCGGCATCGAGTTCGACCGGAAGGCGATCCGGACGGACGCCCATATGCGCACCAACATCCCCCATATCTATGCCATTGGGGACGTGAACGGGAAGGTTATGCTGGCCCACACCGCCTCCCACGAGGGTATGGTGGCAGTGGCGGACATCTGCGGCCAAGGGGAGGAGATGCGCTATGACCGGATCCCTTCCTGTGTCTATCTGGAGCCTGAGATCGCCTGCATCGGCCTCACCGAGGCCCAGGCCAGGGAGAAGTACGGCGACGGGCTGAAGATCGGGCGGTTCAACATGGCGGCCAACGGCAAGTCCCTGATCGCGGGGGACACGGACGGCCTGTTCAAGGTGATCGTGGCGGCGGACACCGGCGAAATCCTGGGCGCTCACCTCTATGGTCAGCACGTCACCGACATGATCGGTGAGATCTCGGCGGCCATGGCCGCCGAGGGCACCGCTGAGGAGCTGATCCATGCGATCCACCCCCATCCCACGGTCAACGAGGCCCTGGGTGAGGCTTTTATGGCCGCCTGGAACGGACGGGCCATCAATTCCCTGTGACAGGGAGGATCCTCTGCCTGGGTGACAGCCTGACCTATGGCTTCGGCCTCCCGCGGCGACTGGTCTGGACGGCGCTGTGCGCCGCCCAGACCGGGGCGGAGCTGCTGGGCGGGGGCGTCAACGGCAACACCACCGGCGGTATGCTGGCCGTCCTGCCCGATCTGCTGGTCCGGGAGCACCCGGACGCGGTCCTCCTGATGGGCGGGACCAACGATATCGCCTACGGCGGGGATCTGGCGGGCGCCAGGGCCAACATGGGGGCCATGGCCCACCTGATCATCGCCGGAGGAGGCCTCCCGCTGATCGGGATCCCGCCGGGGCTCCGGCGGCCCATTCGGCGGGAGTGGGCGGAGCTGATGCCGGAGCGGGCGGCAGAGCTGCTGGCCGAGTACCAGAGCTGGCTGCGCCGCTTTGCCGCCGCCTTCCGTCTGCCGGTCCTGGACTTCGACCGGGCCTTCACCCGATGGGGAGAGGAGGGGCTCTTTCAGCCGGATGGCCTCCACCCCAACGCCGCCGGCCACTGCCTGATGGCGGAGACGGCCGCGGCGCTCATTCGATCCCTGTGAGAGAAAGGAGCCTGTGCCACGATGCGTGCCATCCAAAGCCCCAGCACCGACCCCCGCTTCAATCTGGCGCTGGAGCAGTATATTTTTGACCAGATGCCTCGGAACCGGTCCTATCTCATGCTCTGGCGCAACGACCAGACGATCGTGGTGGGCAAGCACCAGGATACCTTCGCCGAGATCAACGCCGACTATGTGCGGGCCAACCAGATTCAAGTGGTCCGCCGGCTGTCCGGGGGCGGGGCGGTCTATCACGACCTGGGGAACGTGAACTTCACCTTCATCGCCGACCACACGGGCAGCGACTTTGACTTCTCCACCTTCTGCCGCCCGGTGATCTGGGCGCTGGAGAGCCTGGGGGTGCCCGCGGAGCTGAACGGCCGAAATGACATGACCATCCGGGGCAGAAAGTTTTCGGGCAACTCCCAGTATGTGAAGGAGGGCCGGGTGATGCACCACGGCACGCTCCTGTATGACTCTGACCTGAGCGTGGTGTCCTCAGCGCTGGCTCCCAGCCGGGACAAGCTGACCTCCAAGGGCCTGCCCTCGGTGCGCAGCCGGGTCACCAACATCAAGCCCTATATGCATCAGCCGATGCCCACAGAATCCTTCATGGAGCGGCTGTGGTCCTGCCTGGGAGAGGTATGTGACCTAGTCCCCTATGAGCTGGATCGGGGGGATCTGAACCAGGTGGAGCGTATCCGGCAGGCGGTGTACGACCGCTGGGAGTGGAACTATGGAAGTTCCCCCCGGTGTCAGATCGACAAGCGCCGCAGGGTAGAGGGCTGCGGCGAGATCCGGGTCTGCCTGGATTTGAAGGAGGGTGCAATCCAGGCGCTGTCCTTCTATGGGGACTTCTTCTCCCGAAAGGAACCCGACCAGCTGGCCCGGCGGTTGATCGGCTGTCCTCTGCGGGAGGAAGCTCTGCGGGCAGCGGTGCCGGCGGGGGAAATCGGGCAGTATTTTCAGAACATGGACCTGGATGAATTTTGCGGGCTAATGCTCTGCTGAGGCCCCATCAAAAACAGGGCGCGGCCCGGAAGGCCGCGTCTAACAGCAAGGAGTGGATAATATGAGTATTGACCGTCTGCCACCCGTGGGCCATGTGGGTGTCGTCGTGGCCGATATGGACCGGGCGCTGGAGGAGATCCGTCAGATCTTCGGGATCGACGGCGCCGGGAAGGTGTACGACTTCACACCCATGAATGTATGGGCCTGGGGGGAGAAAATCTCCGGCTGCCAGATTCGGATCGCCATGCTGGATTGGACCGACAGCCTGAAGCTGGAGGTGCTCCAGCCCGTCTTTGGCGAGATTGAACATAAGCGCTTCGTAGATGAGGTGGGAGGCGGGATGCACCACACCGCCTACTACGTCAAGGACTACCCGGCTTATCGGGATTTCATCGTGGGCCAGGGGGGCGAGATCATTTTTGAGTCGGAGACCGAGGATGAAAAGGGGTACCGTCGATGCTGCTACGCCCGTATGCCTGGGACGCAGATGATTGTAGAAGTATTGGAGAAGGCGTGGTTGCGCAATTGAGGTGCTCCTGTCTTTTGAGAAAATAAGTTCATAGATTAAGTATGGGCAACACCCCTCCTGTGGTTCGGCAGACGGGGTGTTGCTTATATTCTGGACATAAGGATGCCCTCCTGAAGCACTCTTATTGAGAAAAATGCTCCATCTAAGTTTAGATGAAGTTATAGGGTCAAGCGTCAAACAGCAATTATTAGGTATGAAAAAAATCATGCTTAATTGTATAAATGACTATAATTAGACTAAAAAGTAAAAATAGAACTTTGGAAAATATTACAACGTACAGTCAAAGCAGCGGCTGGGAGGAGAGGGCTTTCGTGCTTGTACCGTAAATTTAAAGATAATTAAGCTACCAAAAAAGAGATGTTCCAGAGGTCACTATACCTTTGGAACATCTCTTTCTGTTTAGATTTCAAAGCGGAATCGGTAAGAAGACGGCGTATGAGCTTTTGAAGGATGGCGCAATCCACTAAATGAAGATTGGGAAATCGTTTAAGATACCTAAAATCTATATCATTGAATATCTGATCGGTATATATTAAAAAGTTTCGGTGTGTGGAAATAAGGCAGTACGGAATATTGGAGGAGAGAACTTTACATGGAATAATATTTTACATCCTCTTCGATTGAGCATCCCAATATACTTTCATGCCAACGATTGTAATAGATTTCTTGTTAACGGGAAGCTTTTCCATAGCGGCCTTGGTCTATTTGGAATGACCGGTTGAGAAGGAAAGTCCTTTTGCAAAGAGCATATTAACAATCTTTCCTAAGCTGGCTCCAGCAAGATAGTATTTAAATATACCGCGGACAGCATCTGTTTTTTCTTCATGCGCAGTGATTTCCTTGCCAGCTAAAACGTAGCCATACGGAAGTTTCACAGGTACCTCACTTTCCAAAACATAAATAAAGGCAGGTTTAAGAGAGATACCATCTCTTTAAATCTGCTTGCTGACACTTGCAATATGTAATGGTAGCCAGTTCTATGCTGTGGTTTTAATACACTTTTACAAAGTATAGACAAAACCTGCATATAACTATCGTTATACGCAGGTTTTGTCTATGATGGTGCGGATGACGGGACTCGAACCCGTACGGCCATGGGCCACTAGCACCTCAAGCTAGCCAGTCTACCAGTTCCAGCACATCCGCATATTGTCGTCTCGAAAGACTGCTAGATTATTATAACGAGCCGTTACGGATTTGTCAACTGGAATTTTCCACTCCGCACCAGAAAAAGCAAAAAGATCGAAAAAAGGAGTTGACAAGTGGGGGGACAGATGGTAATATAATTTTCGCGCTGCAAAGAGCGCTAAAGATGCGCGAGTGGTGGAATTGGCAGACTCGCTAGATTCAGGTTCTAGTGTGCATTACGCACGTGCGGGTTCAAGTCCCGCCTCGCGCACCATGTCGGAGCAAGCTATGGATCGCTTGCTCCGACTTATTTTATATGTCAGAGCGCGCTCACGCCGCTGCTCCTCCTTTCCAAACCGAACCAGCTTACGCTGGGCTTCGGTTTGGGGCCGCCCTGCGGGCGGCTTTTTTCTTGTCGGTTTTAACCGTCTGCTCCAAATTTGAAAGCCACGTCTTAGCCAATTGAGGCTGAGACGTGGTTTTTAAATTTGTAATACCTCTATGATATGCTGGCAATCAGTCATGCTATAGTGGTGTTTTACTACAAAATATTATCTGGATTTTGCAGGCGAAAGGAAAAGATATAATTTTGGAATCAGAGGATATGGCATGTAGCTTGTAATAAAGAGCGAAAATTGATTACAATTAGCATATAAGCAATTTTGGAAGGATTTTCTGTCAACATAAAGGAGGTATGGTCGGATTGCCTAAAATTACATCTGAACAGCTTCAGCGGCATAGTAACACCCACACCGCCCGGTCTGGTGATGACCGGGGCGCTGTTACAATGCTCCAGGCATTTTTGGGCTCGGGCGGAAAATCAGTGAGAGGTTCTCGACTGAAGACACATGGCCTAATACGGATGGGACGTTTGAATTAGTCCTGTCTCCAGAGGTGTCTAGGCGGCCAAAGCGGAGCTTTGTGGTCCAGAGTAAGGGAACCTCGACCCCGCAGATATCGCTGGACGGCGCTGTCCACTATCGGCTACGGGATCTTGCCTTCCCTGCATATGTGGCTTTGGAGGTTACGCTGGACCCCGGTATCTTGTTCCTGGTGTTAAATACGGGGAAGCGAGGGCAGGAGCGCGTATTCTGGAAGTACATTTCCCCCAGGTTTCTCTCGTCGCTCGATTTTAGCAAGGACTCCGCGGTGATCCGCTTTACCGGCGGGGACGAGATCAAAAACACGGAAGAGTCTGGGGATGACTTCATCTGTAGCTGGACGGGATCTCCGACGACCACTCCTTGGGCTTTCGGTCGTCCCCTTTCAGTTGGCCTATACAGTCTCCATTCACAAGGCGCAGGGCCTGGAGTACAATTCCGCCAAGGAGGTCATCCCCAGCAGCAATTCCGAGCAGATCTCCCACGGCATTTTCTATACAGCCATCACCCGTGCAAAGGAAAAATTAAAAATCTTTTAGAGTGCGGATACAATCAATCAGATTATCGACGGGTTCGGCAAGGCGACCGGCGGCCGGTTGGGTCTGAATATCATCAAAACACAATTTCTGAATGCCGAGGCAGCAGGACCGCCACCCGTCTCTTGACTTTTGGCCTGCATGGAGTATAATAAGGGTGCACAGCCAAGTTTATATGGAGCATCATGACTCTGCGCGAGTGCTGCCCTTTGGGCAGGCGCAGGGATGAGGGAAGCCGGTGGGAGTCCGGAGCTATACCCGTAGCCGTATGTGCTTGAGGTTGCCGTTCGAGGCGTGAGCCGGTCATTGGGGCAGGGCCCTGAGAAGGCGGAACGGCAGACGCAGGAGCGAGATCGCTCTGGAAAGGCACGAGCCGGAAGACCTATGGTGTTTGAGAGTGGGGCGCACGTCGGTGTGCGCCGGGAAAGCGCGCGGAAAAGCGGCCGCGGCGGATCATGGGATCTGCCGCGGCCGCAGCTTTATGCAGGAGACAGTGACGACGAGCAGAAAGGAAGGAGACCGCTATGCTGAATCTCACCTGGATCAAGAACCCCGACCACGTATCCTACTGTAAGGAGAACGAGGTGCTGCCCCGGTTGGCGCGGGAGCTGGGCATCGCCGACCTGGCACAGCAGGTAGAGGAATTCCGGACCCACCCCACGGCGGAGGGGGTAAATCTGAAAGGGAAGAAACGTACCACTTTGAAGCTGTTCATCCCCAACCGGACCTTCCCGGAGCCGGTGGAGATGGGGGAGAACGTGTGGATCTATATGGGGGAGCTATGCCCCGCCTACTGTCTGTTTACCCCTTGGGAGGAGACAAAAGAGAATTGACGCAACGGGAAGGAGATACGGTTATGGGCGAACAAAAAAAATACTGGGAGGGCAAGCACTTCGCTTTCTATACCAACAAGGAGTGCGAATATTACCCCTGCCACCCGGTGCCGGAGGGGACGGAGTTCAACTGCCTGTTCTGCTACTGCCCGCTTTATATGCTGGGGCGGAAGTGCGGGGGAAACTTCACCTATTTGGAAAGCGGCGTCAAGGACTGTAGCGAGTGCCTGGTACCCCACCGCCGGGAGAACTATGGATTTATTGCCGACAGTTTCCAGAAGATTGCTGGCGAGATGGCGGAACGGGAGAAGAAGGAAGGACAGTAAACGAAGGTTCCAGCCTATACATTCCGAGATGCACATGGAAAAAGCGCCCAACTGCTATGCGCAGGCGGGCGCTTTTTTAGACATAGGTAGCCGTTCATTTAACAGGTAGCGGGGAGGCATCCTGTTTCAGAAGGGTGTTGCCCGCTATACTGCTGATGACCGGTGCGCCGATCCGGCGGCTCATGTCCAAAGAGGCCACGGTGCAGCGATCCAGATCAATGCCGCAGCCGATGTCCATTTTGTGGAGCAGATTGACGAAATCTTCGGTGGGAATGTTCCCCTTGGCATTGGGAATCACGGGGCAGCCGCCCATGCCCGCCAGGGATACGTCAAACCGGGTAAAGCCCAACTCCATGGCTTTCACGCAGTTGGCAAGACCAAATCCCTCAGTGTTGTGGATGTGCAGTGAGATCTGCTCTGGCCGGAAGCGCTCCAGAATCCCCCGCAGGATGCGCTCGGTATGGATGGGGTCGGCCATTCCGGCGGAGTCTCCCAGGCCCAGGGAGGAGGCCCCCAGCTCCATGGCTCGCCGGGCATAGGCCAGGGTTTTCTCCAGAGGGGTGGCATCGCCGAAGGGACAGCCGAAGACCGCGCCCAGGGCCGCTTGCACCTGGAGATCCGGGAGGCTGGCGATGGCTTCAAGGGTGGCGAAGGCCTCCACCGGCGTGGAGCCGAAGCCCCGGCCGAAGGTGTCGCTGACGGAGAGGAAGAAGTCCACGTGGCGGATGCCCAGCGTACTGGCCCGTCGGGCGGCCTCCACGCTCTCCACCAGGGCGGTCACTCTGACGCCCTTCTCGGCGGCGTAGGGGAGCACCATTTGGCAGAGGGAGTCCAGATCCTGGTACTGCCGGCCCCGGACGGGGTCGGAGCTGAAGACGCCGATCTCCAGCTCACGGGCGCCGTAGTCGATCATACTACAGATAAGCTCCCGCTTAACCTCGGTTGGAAGGACGGTCTTGAATTTCTGCCAGCCGTCCCTGGGGGCAACCTCCCTCAGGGACACCAAAGAGGGATAATTCATGGCGAAACACTCCTTTCAAAAGAAGAGGCACACCGCGGACACCAGAATAACCACCGCCGCATAGAGCAGCATAGCCGCGATACCGTAGGTCCAGATGAATTTGTTGTCCATGTTTTTCTGACTGAGCAGGATGGCGGCCTGACCGCTGGATGCGTAGGTGAGGTAGGCCACCATGGAGCTCAGCGAGATGGCCACGGCCAGGATGGTGATGTCATACCCTGCCTCCACCAGGGGACCGCTCAGGGCGGATACCAGGGAGGAGACCACCAGCAGGGTGGCTGTGTTAGAGAAGAAGTTGGTGAGCACCAAGGTAATAAGTACCGTCATGGCCACAAAGAGCAGGGGGCTGTGGTTGGAGAAGAGGCCACCCAGGGCCTGCGTCAGCCAGGCTTTGATGCCGTACTCGTCGGCCACCAGCAGGCCGCCGATAGCTGCCATGGAGGCAACGGCCATGACAATGGGCCAGCTCACGCCCTTGGTGAAGGCCTCCACAGGGCAGAAGATCTGTTCCCCGTCCACCCGGATAAGGGCCAGCACCGCCAGGGCCACTGAGGTAAAAAGAACGGTGTCCATTTCCTTTAGGGCGCTTAGCACCGGCATCTCAGGCCAGTAGGGGCTGGTGAAGGAGTGGAGGGCGATGATCAGAAAGGCGGCCAAGGGGATCCACTGCCTCCGGGTCAGGCGCAGGGGCTTGTCCGCCAGGGCCTGGGCCAGATCTACCCGGCCCAGGGCTCGGATGTCGCACCGGAAGAGGAAGCGCAGGGCCAGAGCGAAGACGGCGCAGAAGGCAATGAGAATGGCAAAGGCCTCCGCCACGAAGCGGAAGGTGACTACCTGCACCCCAGCAGCGGCCAGAAAGGACTGCCCTGCCGCCAGATTAAGGGCCGCCATGCTGCCGATGGTCATAGGGCCGATACACATGGTGATAAAGGCGCCCAGGCATAGCAGGCGGGCCAGCTTGCTTTTGGGCTCGATACCGGCCTCGGCGTAGATTCCATCCAGCAGGGTGAAACCCACGATGAGGGCGCCGAACACCCCCATGAAGGCGGCGGCCAGGCCAAAGGCGAAGAGGAGCATCATCACCATGACCATCGGGTATTTTTGAGTGAATCTGCGGGTCAGGAGGAACCGGGCGATGACCTCGCCGGTGTTGTCCCGGATGATGACGTAGCACAGGGCATAGAGCACCACGATCTGCCACACATAGGAGGCGCCCATAAAGGAGCTGATTACCTGGGCAGGGGTCTGAATGCCGTTGATTACCAGGCCGCCCATGGCGAACAGGGCGCACAGGATCAGGTCGTTGGTGGTCAGGATGCCGATAATGGCACCCACAAACACGCAGGCGATGGACACGCCGGCGGGGATGATCCCCTCAGCCCAGGACGGGATCAGATGAGGGAGCAGTAGCATGCTCGCCAGCATGGCCAGCGTCCCCAGGTAGTAGACCCACGAGCTGTGCTTGGGGGATGCGTTTGTCTGTTTCATCGTTCTTCCTCCTTCTGTCTTTGGTGCGGTTTCACCGCACACCTCTCTCCATGGCAACTATAACACGGGTCGGCTTATTTGTTAAATTCATGTTTTTCCTTTTTATTTATAAGGAAATGTTATATAATGGCCATACCACGAGGAGGTGGCTGTATGACTATCGCGCAGATGTCCCATTTCTATGCGCTCTGCCAGTCCGGAAGCTACACTCAGGCGGCGAAGCAGCTATACATCACCCAGCCAGCCCTGAGCAAAAGCATCGCAGCGCTGGAGAGCGAGCTGAACCTCAGGCTGGTGGAGCGCAGCACACGGACAGTGGCACTGACAGCGGCGGGGGAGGAGTTCGCACGGGCGTGTGAGGAGATGCTGGAGGTATATCGTAAGGGGGTGAACAATGCCCGGACGGCGGCGGGCGACATCTCGGGCCTGGTCCGCTTCGGCCTGCCCCGGGACCGGGTCTGCGATACCTTTGCCGGCCTGCGGCGGCATATCGAGGAGGAATACCCCAACCTCCGGCTGGAGCCGCGCTTTTACAGCGAAAACGGACTTCTCCGCGCCCTGGACGACCACATGGCAGACTTCGTCCTGGCTTTCGGCCGGCCCCGGGCGGACAACGTGGGGCGGCAGAGCCTGTCCGTCAGCCAGATCTGCGCCGTGCTGCCCGGCGGCCACCCCCTGGCTGGGGCGGGAGAGCTGAGCTTCTCTCAACTGCGGCATGAGGCGTTTCTGGTCCCAGACTACAAAATCTCCGGTGTGGAGTTTGACACGGTGGTAACTTATGCCGGCCGGAATGGCTTCTCACCCCACGTGGTCCAGGAGGCGGACTCCATTCCCCAAATCTTCACCATGGTGGCCTGCGGATGCGGGATTGCTGTTTTGTCTGAGCTCTATCGCTTCAGTGCCGGAGAGCACGTGGTCTTCGTCCCCCTGAGAGATATCCCGCCCAGCGAGGAGCATCTGCTCTGGCGGCAGCGGGATGACAAGTGCTTAAATGCCATTGTGGAGCTGGCCCGGCGTTACTACGGAGGCGGGATGTAGGACGCTGCGGAGAAAAAACAAGCCGGCCGGAGCGAGGGGTCCCGCTCCGGCCGGCCTGTTTTTTGTTGTTTAGCCTTCCCAAGGGATGGGCCGCCCGGCGGCCAGGGAGGCGGGGACGTCCAGCAGCCGCTGGTTGGAGGAGCCGCGGAAGCGCAGGGAGATGTCCCTGAGAGCCTCCACAAATTCCCCGTCCACCAGCACGTCCACCAGGGAGAGCAGCGCGCCGGTGACCTCGCAGCGGGCGCGGCTCTGCCCGGTCAGCTCCTCCCAGGTGTAGCCGGAAAAGGCCCACACGGTCTTGTCCGGGAGCTGCCGCCGCAGGCGGCGGAGGAAGGGGAGCAGGGCGCGCTGGTTGTCCGGCTCGAAGGGCTCGCCCCCCAGCAGGGTAAGCCCGCTGATGTAGGGGCGGTTCAGGGCCTCCAGAAGCGCCTCCTCGGTCTCGGCGGTAAAGGGCTGGCCGTAGCGGAAGTCCCAGGTCTGGGGCTGGAAGCAGCCCTTGCAGCGGTGGGTGCAGCCCGAGACAAAGAGGGTCACCCGCACCCCGGTGCCGTTGGCGATGTCGCAGGGCTTGATGCTGCCGTAGTACACTGGAACCGCCCTCCTTACAGGTGGAGCACCCGCTCCTTGATCTCCTGGGTGCGGCCCTGGTTCCAGAACTGGGTGCCGATGTAGCCGCAGGTGCGCCTGGCCACGTTGAGCTTGCTCTGATCCCGGTTGCCGCACTTGGGACACTCCCACACCAGCTTGCCGTCGTCCTCCACGATCCGGCTCTCCCCGTCAAAGCCGCACACCTGGCAGTAGTCGCTCTTGGTGTTCAGCTCGGCGTACATGATGTGGTCGTAGATGAAGCCCATGACCTGGAGCACGGCCTCCAGGTTCTGCTGCATGTCGGGCACCTCCACATAGCTGATGGCGCCGCCGGGGGAGAGGGCCTGGAACTGGGCCTCGAAGGACAGCTTGGAGAAGGCGTCGATCTCCTCGGTGACGTGGACGTGGTAGCTGTTGGTGATGTAGGACTTGTCGGTGATGCCGGGGATGACGCCGAAGCGCTTTTGCAGACATTTGGCGAACTTGTAGGTGGTGGACTCCAGCGGCGTGCCGTAGAGGGAGAAGTCGATGTGCTCCTTGGCCTTCCAGGCGGCGGTGGCCTGGTTCATGTGCTCCATGACCTCCAGGGCGAAGGGGGTGGCCTCCGGATCGGTGTGGGAGCGGCCGGTCATGTACTTGACGCACTCGTACAGCCCCGCGTAGCCCAGGGAGATGGTGGAGTAGCCGTTGTAGAGCAGCCGGTCGATGGGCTCCCCCTTCTTCAGCCGGGCCAGAGCGCCGTACTGCCACAGGATGGGGGCCGCGTCGGACAGGGTGCCCTTCAGCCGCTCGTGGCGGCACATCAGCGCCCGGCAGCACAGCTCCAGCCGTTCGTCGAACACCTTCCAGAACTTCTCATGGTCGCCGCCGGAGGAGAGGGCCACATCCACCAGATTGATGGTCACCACGCCCTGGTTGAACCGGCCGTAGTACTTGGGCTTTCCGGTCTCCGGATCCACGTAGGGGGTGAGGAAGGAGCGGCAGCCCATGCAGGTGTAGCACTGGCCCTCCCCGTTCTGATCCACCTTGTTCTGCTTCATGATCTTCTCAGAGATGTAGTCGGGCACCAGGCGGCGGGCGGTGCACTTGGCGGCCAGCCTGGTCAGATAGTAGTAGGGGGTGCCGGGGCGCACGTTGTCCTCCTCCAGCACATAGATGAGCTTGGGGAAGGCCGGGGTGATCCAAACCCCCTCCTCGTTCTTTACGCCCTCATAGCGCTGTACCAGGGTCTCCTCGATGATGAGGGCCAGATCCCGCTTGGTCTGGGGATCGTCTACCTCGCCCAGGTACATGAACACGGTGACGAAGGGGGCCTGTCCGTTGGTGGTCATGAGGGTGACCACCTGGTACTGGATGGTCTGCACCCCACGGCGGATCTCCTCCCGCAGGCGCTTCTCCACGATGCCGGAGAGCACCTCCTCCGAGGGGGTGCCGCCCACGGCGGCGATCTCCGCCAGCACCTGCCCGCGGATCTTCTCCCGGGAGACCTGGACGAAGGGGGCCAGGTGGGCCAGGGAGATGGACTGGCCGCCGTACTGGTTGGAGGCCACCTGGGCGATGATCTGGGTGGCGATGTTGCAGGCGGTGGAAAAGCTGTGGGGCTTTTCGATGAGGGTACCCGAGATGACGGTGCCGTTTTGGAGCATGTCCTCCAGGTTGACCAGATCGCAGTTGTGCATGTGCTGGGCGTAGTAGTCCATGTCGTGGAAGTGGATGATGCCCGCCTTGTGGGCCTCCACGATGTCGGGGGGGAGCAGCAGCCGCTGGGTGATGTCCTTGGACACCTCGCCGGCCATGTAGTCCCGCTGAACCGAGTTGACCACCGGGTTCTTGTTGGCGTTCTCCTGCTTGGCCTCCTCGTTGTTGCACTCGATGAGGGTGAGGATCTGGCTGTCGGTGGTGTTGGCCGCCCGGGCCAGGGAGCGGATATAGCGGTAGCGGATGTAGCGCTTGGCGGTCTCAAAGGCGCCCAGGCGCATAATCTCGGTCTCCACCAGCTCCTGAATCTCCTCCACGGACAGGGTGCGGCCCATCCGGGCGGCGGCCTGCTCCACGCTGAGGGCGAGCTGGGCCACCTGCCCGCCGGACAGCTCCGGCGGCTGGTCGGTGGCCAGATTGGCTTTGGTGACGGCGGCGGCGATCTTCTCCCGGTCAAAGGCGGCCTCGCTGCCGTTGCGCTTCATGATTTTCACTGGTGCTGCCACTCCTTGCAATTCATTCGTCCGCTACATTATATAGGGCTAACTGGAAAAGCGCAATACTATATTTGGCGTTTTGTCAAATCGGACAGACCGGGGTGGAATTCCGGGGCGGGACACGGTATAATAGACAAAACAGACAGCGAAGCCCCGGAAGGAGCCACGGGGCGGTCAGGAGGCATCTGCGGTGCGCATTGATATCATCTTCAGCGATTTGGACGGCACCCTGCTGCTGGGAGACAAGGGACTGTCCACCGGGACGGCGGAGGCCCTGGCCCGGGCGGCGGAGCGGGGGATTTCCTTCGTGCCCGCCACCGGGCGTTTTTTCAACGCCATCCCCCGGGCGGTGCAGGAGCTGCCCTTCTGGCGGTACGCCATTGTGATGAACGGGGCGGTGGTGTGGGACCGGGCGGAGGGGAGGGCCATCCGCCGGGCGGAGCTGTCCCCGGAGCTGGCCGTCCGGGTAATGGCCCGGCTGGAGGACTTTCCCGGCACCCTGGACTGCTATATGGAGGACAACTGCGGCTGGATGGAGGCCAGGTACTACGCCGCGCTGGACGACTGGATCCTGGACCCGGTCTCCCGGCGGATCATCCAGGAGATGCGCCGCCCCATGGAGGACCTGCGGGGCTATGTGGGCCGCCGGGGGCGGCCGGTGCAGAAGATCCAGAGCTACTTTCGGGACGAGGCCACCCAGCGGGCGGTGCTCGCCGCCCTGGCAGAGGAGTTTCCCGAACTCTCGGTGGCCTGCTCCCTGCCCGGCAACGTGGAGCTCACCCACCGGGACGCCACAAAGGGGGCGGCCATGACCGCCCTGTGCGTGTACCTGGGCATCCCCCTGGAGCGGGCGGTGGCCTTCGGGGACGAGCGCAACGACTGCTCCATGCTGGCGGTGGCGGGGATGGGGGTGGCCATGGGGAACGCCGCGCCGGAGGCCAAGGCGGCGGCGCGGCTGGTAACGGACACCAACCAGGAGGATGGCGTGGCCCGGACGCTGCTCCGGCTGCTGGAGGAGGGGGCATGACCGAGGCGTACTATTTCCGGCAGCTGGACAAGGCCGGTCAGGCGGCCTACCACGCCATGAAGACCGGGCTGGCCGCCCTCCGCCCCGCCTTCCCAGTGCCCCGGCTGGAGGGGCGGGAGCTGGGAGACGTGCTGGCCCGCCTGCGGCTGGACTGCCCGGAGCTGTTCTACGTCACCGGCTTCTCCTACCGGGTGCACCCGGCCGCCGCCACGGTGGAGTTTCTGCCCCAGTACCTCTTCGACAAGGGGAAGATCCAGACCCACCAGAAGGCGCTGGCCGCCCGGCTGGATCGCCTGTGCCGCCCGGCCATGGGGCTGAACGAGGGGGAGAAGGAGCGGTATGTCCACGACTTCATCTGCCGGAATGTCCGCTACGACAAGCTGAAAAAGCCCTACTCCCACGAGATTCTCGGCCCGCTGGGCCAGGGGGTGGGGGTGTGCGAGGGTATCGCCAAGGCGGTCAAGTGCCTGTGCGACCGGCTGGGGGTGTGGTGCATCGTGGCCCTGGCGGAGAACAACCCGGACAAGGGGGTCAAGTACCGCCACGCCTGGAACGTGGTGCGCCTGGGGGATGCGTATTACCACCTGGACGCCACCTTTGACAACTCGCTGGGATCGGCGGAGCTGGTGCGCTACGACTACTTCAATCTGGACGACCGGCGGCTGTTCCGGGATCACGAGGCCCTGGTCTATCCGGTGCCCGCCTGCGCCGACGGGGGGCGGTTCTACTACCGGGAGGCCAAGCTCTCCTTCACCCGGCCGGAGGAGGTGGCCGGGCGGGCCGCCCAGGCCGTCCGCAAGGGGAAGCCCCTGGTGTTCCACTGGCGGGGCGGCCCCCTGACGGGGGAGGTGCTGGGGGAGCTGGCCGCCCTGCTGGAGGAGGCGGCGGCCCGGAAGGGGCGGCACGCCGCCATCCGGCTGAACAGGCCCCAGGCGGTGCTGGAGGTGCGCTTCCAGGAGGCGCCTCCGGCCGAGGCCTGCACCGCCCAGGAGGCCAACGAGGGAGAGGAGGAAGGCTGATGCTGCGGGAGTACCTGCCCTTTTGGGCTCGTCTGACGGAGGGACAGCAACGGCGGCTGGAGGAGGGCGCCGCGGTGCGGCGCTTTGCCCGGGGGGAGATGGTGTACGGCGGCGGGGCGGAGTGCGCGGGGCTTATCCTGCCCACCGAGGGACAGCTCCGCGCCTATATGCTCACCGACGAGGGGCGGGAGCTGACCCTCTACCGGCTCTTTCCCCGGGATATGTGCCTTTTTTCCGCCTCCTGCGTACTGCGGGGCATCCAGTTCGACGTGCTGGTGGAGGCGGAGCGGGATACCACGGCCCTTTTTCTGCCGGCGGAGGTGTATCAAGGGCTGATGGAGGAGAGCGCGGCAGTGGCCAACTACACCAGCGAGCTGATGGCCGACCGCTTCTCCGAGGTGATGTGGCGAATGGACCAGATTCTGAGCAAGAAGCTGGACGGCCGCCTGGCTGCCCTGCTGGTGGAGGAGAGCCGCCTGGCGGAGAGCGCCTCCCTCCGCCTCACCCATGACCAACTGGCCCGCCACCTGGGTTCCGCCCGGGAGGTGGTGAGCCGCCTGCTCAAGGACTTCCAGAACGACGGTCTGGTGCGGCTGGGCCGGGGCGGGGTGGAGCTGCTGGATCTCCCGGCGCTGGAGGCTCTGGCATCGGACAGCCTACGGTGATTTTGTCACGGAAGGGGCGGGCTGTTTCTGGTATCCTGAGTACAGACAGAGCGTCCAGGACGGCCCGCCCGTCCGTGAGAAAAAGGAGTGCTGAATGTATGGGACTGTTTGACCTCTTTGCCCGCCGCCCCGCGCTGAGCGAGGGCCTGGAACAATACCGCAACACCTCGGGCGCCGTCCTGCTGGACGTGCGCACCCCGGAGGAATACCGGGACGGCCACCTGCCCGGAGCGAAAAACCTGCCCCTGGATCGGCTGGATACCATCGCCGAGCCTTCCGGGAGCCCGCTGTTCGTCTACTGCCGCAGCGGGGCGCGGAGCGCCCAGGCCAAAGCCCGGCTGGCGCGGGCGGGGTATTCCGTCACCGATCTGGGGGGCCTGCTGGGCTACCGCGGGCCGCTGGAAGCATAGGGAGGGAAGCAGCATGAAGGTTGTCATCATCGGCGGCGTGGCCGGAGGGGCCACTGCGGCGGCCCGTCTGCGCCGCCTGGACGAGCGCGCGGAGATCATCATCCTGGAGCGCACGGGCTACGTGTCCTACGCCAACTGCGGCCTGCCCTACTATGTGGGCGGTGTGATCACCGACCGGGAGGAGCTGACCCTACAGACCCCGGAGGGCTTCCGGAACCGCTTCGGAATTGACGTGCGGGTGGGGCAGGAGGCGGTGGAGCTTCACCCGGAGCAGCATACCGTCACCGTCCGCCGCCTGGAGGATGGGAGCACCTACGCCCTCCACTATGACAAGCTGCTCCTCTCGCCCGGGGCGCGGCCCGTGGGGTCCAACCTGCCCGGCGAGGACGACCCCCGTGTGTTCACCCTGCGCACGGTGGAGGACACCCTGCGCATCCGGGCCTACCTGGACGAGCACCCCGTCCGGCGGGCCGTGGTGGTGGGCGGCGGCTTCATCGGCCTGGAGATGGCGGAGAACCTGGTGCACGCGGGGGTGCACACCACCCTGCTCCAGCGGGGCGCGCAGGTGCTGCCGCCCCTGGACGCCGACATGGCGGCGGAGATCCACGCCTATCTCCGGGGAGAGGGGGTGGAGCTGCGCCTGGGCGCACGGGTGTCCGGCTTCTCTCCCCAGGGGGACGGGCTGGCTGTAGAGCTGGAGGGCGGGGAGCGGTTCCCGGCCGACCTGGTGCTGCTGGGCATCGGCGTGGCCCCCGACACGGAGCTGGCCCGCCGGGCGGGCCTGGCCCTGGGCGTCAAGGGGGCGATCTCGGTGGACGGGCAGATGCGCACCAGCGCCCCGGACGTCTACGCCGTGGGTGACGCGGTGGAGGTGCGGCATTTTGTCACCGGAGCCAAAAGCCACATTGCGCTGGCCGGCCCGGCCAACAAGCAGGGGCGCATTGCCGCCGACCACATCTGCGGGCGGCGGAGCGCCTACACCGGGGCGCTGGGCACCTCGGTGCTCAAGCTCTTTGACCTGACGGCGGCCTCCACGGGGCTGAACGAAAAACAGGCGCGGGCCGCGGGCGTGGCCTATGACAAGGTGGTGACCTACTCCGCCTCCCACGCCTCCTACTACCCCGGCGCCCGCAACATGACGGTCAAGACCCTCTTCGATCCCGCCTCCGGCCGCATTCTTGGGGCGCAGATTGTGGGGTTCGATGGGGTGGACAAGCGCATGGACGTGCTGGCCGCCGCCATTCGGGCGGGCCTCACCGCCGAACAGCTCACCGAGCTGGATCTGGCCTACGCGCCCCCCTACGGCTCGGCCAAGGATCCGGTGAATATGGCTGGCTATGTGATTGAGAATGTCCGGGCGGGGCTGGTGGAGCAGCACCACTGGGACGTGGTGGCGGAGCTGCCGGCGGACGGCTCGGTGATCCTGCTGGATGTGCGCACGCCGGGCGAGGTCAGGAAGCAGGGACTGCTCCGCTCCGACGCGCTTCACATCCCCCTGGACGAGCTGCGGGGGCGGCTGGGTGAACTGGACAAAGGGAAGAAGGTTTATGTCAACTGCTACAGCGGCCTGCGGAGCTATCTGGCCTGCCGCATCCTGTCCCAGCATGGCTTCCGGTGCTCCAACCTGTCCGGCGGCTGGCGCTTCTGGTCATACAACGCCACCGACCGGACCCACGATGCCGCGCCGACCCACCTGTGCGGTGTCCCCACTGGAAAGGATTAAAAAATTCCGGCTGCTTTCCTTGGAAAGCAGCCGGTTTTATATGCTATGGCTGAGCAGCCGCCGCTCCAGGGGGAGCGCCAGCAGGCCGCCTGCCAGATAGGCCAGCAGATCCCACGGGTCGCACACGGAGGAGGGCTTATACAGCAGGGGGGCCAGCTCCAGAAAGAGGCCGCAGGCCAGCAGATACCCGGCGGCGGCCGGAACAGAGCGTATGGGGGACACCCGCCCCAGAGCGAGAAGAAGCTCCACCAGGGCCAGCAGCAGGGCCCCGGCCAGAAGGTCGCTGAAATACCAGGCCAGGAAGAGGCGGAGCGGGCCGGAGACGGCGGGGAGAAACCACAGCTTATTGCAGGCGTAGAGCAGGACGGCGGCCCCGATCACCCCCGCGGAGAGGGTGAACTGGCGCTTTAGAACAGGGAGAGGAGGAGAAGTGCCGCGATCACGCCCACGATCACCGCGGCCACCGTCCCGCCGAACCCCATGCCGCCCCTCCCCTCGTCGGCGGGCGGGTCCTCGGCGGGCGGCGGAGGGGGAGAGGAGGGCTCCAACTGTGCGGGATCTACCACCAGGGCATAAGCCCCCACGCCACGCAGGGCGAATGTCAGCGCCTGGGCCGCGTCCTGTGTCATCCCCTCCCGCAGGACGATAGAGGGAACCACCGTGCAGTTGTCCACGTAGGCCTCGGCCTCGGCGCGGGAGATGCCCAGCTCGGCCATGAGCAGCTCCACCACCTTGCTCTGGGTCTCCGGCCCGTCCGGGCAGGCGGTGAGCACCACGGAGAAGCGGTCCGGGGAAGGGGGAGCGGCCGGGGCTGTGGGCTGCTTGGGCAGAGGGTAGCCGCAGTGGATGCAGGCGGGGGCCTGGTCGGAGATCTGTTTTCCGCACTCGGGACAGGAAATGAGCGCCATGGGGAGAACCTCCTTTTCGCCGGAAGGGGCGGAGTGGTGGGCTAGGAGAGGAGCAAGGCCAGGGGGAGGAGGATCAACTGCGCGGCCAGGACGCCAAGGATCACTGCGGCCACGGTTTTGCCGAAGTCCATGGCACGGCACCCCTCGAAGGGATGGGGCTGGGGGATGTCGGGCATGGTGGAGTCGAGCACCTGTACCTCGGCCCCCGCCCCGCGGAGGGTGTCGGCCAGCGCCCAGGCGTCCTTTTGGGTCAGATGGGTCTGGAGGGTGGAGGGGGCGCGTTCGGCCGCGGGCTGGGAGAGAAACGCGTAGACGGCTTCCCAGACGCTCTCCTCCAGATGGATGGCGAGCTTTCGGACGCGGTAACGCCCCTCGGAGTCCTCGGGGCAGGCGGTGAGCACCACGGAGAAGCGGTTTGGATCGAGGGGAGCCCTTGGAGCGAGGGGACAGCCGCAGTGGATGCAGGCGGGGGCCTGGTTGGAGATCTCTTTTCCACACTCCGGGCAGGCGATGAGGGCCATACAGAGCCTCCTTTCGGCGGAAACCGCCGTTTTTCTTCCAGTGTACCAGAGGGCGGGGGCCCTCGTCAATACTCCTTGTGATCCTCGGCAATGGCGCCGCTGCGGTAGGCCAGCAGGAGGGCCATCAGATCGTCGATCTGCTCCTGGAGCTGGCGGCCCACGTCGGTGCCGGCGATTTTCAGCCGGGACTCCAGCCGCTCGAACACCACGGAGGTGGAGGCGATGTCCTGGCTGGTGCGGATGGCCTCCGCCCGGCCCACGAAGGGCTCGTGGGACACCAGGCGGTAGCAGGCGGAGTTGTAGATGAGGGTATAGCCCGCGATGCCAGTGGTCTGCTGATAGGCCTTGCAGAAGCCGCCGTCGATGACCAGCAGCCTGCCGCCCCCCTTCATGGGGCTCTCCCCTTTCTTGGACTTGACGGGGACGTGGCCGTTGATGATGTGGCAGTGGGGGCCCTCCAGGCCGAACTCCCGCAGCAGCGCCTCGCAGATCTCCGGGTCGTTGTAGAGCTGGTAGTAGACGTTTTTGGGCTCGGCCCAGGTGGACTCGTCGGCGAGGAAACGCCGCTCAAAGGTGGTCATGCGGTCGCGGCCGAAGATGGGGCTGTTGCGGCCCGCCCACAGGAACCACAGGAAGTCCATGCCGGCGGCCCGCTCCGCCGAGCCGGGGGCGGAGTAGTAGGCCCGGCGGGCGGCCAAATCCGCATAGTCCAGGAAGGCCTTGCCGGAGAGACGCCCCCCGTTCACCGGGAAGGAGAGGAGGGAGCCGTCGGCCGCCATGGGGATGCAGCCGTGGAAGAGCAGGTTGCCGTTGAAGATTTTATACAGGCTGCCCTTGGAGTAGAGGAAGCGGACGTGCCGCTGGAGCTTCTCGCTGTGGAGAAAGGAGAGGGTGAGCTGGTGGATCAGGATCTCCTCCTCGGGGGTGAGGGCGTAGGGATCGGCGGGGTTGACGGTGGGGAAGTCGGTGTCCAGCATGGGATAGGCTCTGCCGTCCACCGTCACAGTCCTGCTTTCGTAGTCGATCTTGTCCAGCAGGAGCCGGTCGGCCATGCCGAAGTCGGGGTTGCGCAGGATCTTCTGCCCCTCCAGCTTGAAGAGGATCATGGTGATGGCCTTATACATCCGGGCGGAGAGCAGCTTGTCCTTCTCGGTGTACCGCTCTGCCTCCTCGCCGGTGAGCTTGACGGAGAAGCGGGACACGTCGGTGTCCCGGTAGACCTCGTTGGCAAAGACGGACAGGGGGCGCAGAGAGATGCCGTAGCCGGTCTCGATGACCTCCAGGTTGTTGTAGCGCAGGGAGTTGGCCAGCACGGTGGCCACCAGGGTGCGGGAGCCGGAGGCCGCCCCCATCCACAGCACGTCGTGGTTGCCCCACTGTATGTCCACGCTGTGGTAGTCCAGCAGGGAGTCCAGAATGATGTCCGCTCGGGGGCCCCGGTCGAAGATGTCCCCCACCACGTGGAGGTGGTCCACCGCCAGGCGCTTGATGAGCTCGCAGAGCTGCACCAGGAAGTTGGAGGCCCGGCCGATGTCGATGATGGTGGAGATGATGTTCTCGTAGTAGTCCCGCTTGTCGTTGTCTTCGTAGTGGGTGTGCAGCATCTCATCGATGATGTAGGCGTACTCCCTGGGCATGGCCTTGCGCACCTTGGAGCGGGTGTACTTGGAGCTGACCAGGCGGCAGATCTCAATGAGCCGGTGGAAGGTGATGCGGTACCACTCCCGCATGTCGGGGGTCTCCCGCTGGATCTCCTCCAGCTTCTCCTTGGGGTAATAGATCAGGGTGGCCAACTGATCCCGCTCCGCCTTGGAGACGGTGGCGGCAAACAGATCGTCCAGCTTTTCCCGCACGACCCCGGACGCGGAGTTGAGGATGTGCAGAAAGGCCTCGTATTCCCCGTGGACGTCGGAGACAAAGTGCTCCGTGCCCTTGGGCAGGTTCAGGATGGCCTGCAGGTTGATAATCTCCGTACTGGTCCCGTCATCGTGAGTTCCACGCGGATGCCGGTTCTGCGAAACTGGTGGGTCGTG
>OKOP01000207.1_pt1 | contig 20414 bp, 10 predicted proteins | sample 1612641 | NCBI WGS metagenome assembly OKOP01 (sample SAMN04436810, study PRJEB24849) | human gut metagenome | biome: human gut; feature: NICU; material: stool | host: Homo sapiens | place: USA: Saint Louis, MO | collected 2011-08-20
CAAGACTTTAGTACCAAACTAGTATAAAGTGAAACAATTTAAAATCAAAATAGTAAAATGTTTTTCTTATTTTTTAAATACACTAGACGGTCTATTTTTTTAAGGTTATAATTAAATTAATCATGCAATTATTTTTTTGAGAGGAGAGTTAAAATGCAAGATTCACAAAAGAAAATTAAGTGGTATATGCTGGCGTTCATGGCCTTTTCCACTTTATGGGGTTTTGGAAATGTTGTTAACGGTTTCGTATTCTTTAACGGAATCCAAGTAATATTTTCATGGATCCTAATGTTCGCACTTTATTTTATTCCAAACGCACTTATGGTTGGGGAACTTGGTTCTTCCTTCAAGGATGAAGGTGGTGGAGTTACATCATGGATAAGAGCAACTTCTAGTGATAAGTTAGCTTATTACGCAGGTTGGACTTATTGGGCATGTCACATCACTTACATTGCTTCAAAGGGTTCTGGTGGACTAAAGGCTATGTCTTGGATGTTCTTCCAAAACGCTGAAGTTTATGATTCCCTACCAACTGTTTATGTACAAATCGCAACTCTAGCAGTATTTTTAATTTTCTGCTGGGTAGCAAGTAGAGGTCTTAACCCACTTAAAAACCTTGCAACTATTGCAGGTTCAAGTATGTTTGTCATGGGTATTCTTTACATCTTAATGATGCTTGCTGCACCAAAGATCAATCCAGATGGTGGTTACCAAGCTATGGACTGGTCCCTTGACAACTTGATTCCAACTTTTGATATGAAGTATTTCACTTCTTTATCAATTCTTGTATTTGCTGTTGGTGGTATTGAAAAGATGAGTCCTTATGTAAACCACATGGAAGGAAACTCTTCAAAGGAATTCCCTAAGGCAATGATTTTCGCTGCTGTAATGGTAATTATTTCAGCTATCTTTGGTACTATTGCTATGGGTATGATGTTTGATCCTGCTATTATCAACGCAGACTCAGCAACTTTTGACTCTTACGCAGCTAATGGTGCTTACTGGGCCTTCGAAAGAGTTGGAGAATATTATGGCCTTGGAAACAAGATTATGATCGTTTACGCTCTATGTAATATGATTGGTCAATTCTCTACACTTGTTGTAAGTATTGACGCACCACTAAGAATGCTACTTGATGATGACAAGACAAATAAATACATCCCAAGAAAGCTTCTTAAGAAAAATAAATACGGTGCTTACATCAATGGTATTAAACTTATAATTGTTCTTGCAGGTTCAATTATCCTTGCACAAATCCTTGTGCCAGGTGCTGCAACTGTATTAAGACAATTAACAAAACTTAACTCAATCACTATGCCACTTCGTTACCTATGGGTATTCTTGGCTTATATCTTCTTGAGAAAGAACAGGGGCGACGTAAAAAGAGAATTTTACTTTACTCGTAACCAAGGAATTGCTCTATTCTTTGGCTTCTGGTGCTTCATATTAACAGCTGCTTGCTGTATGCTAGGAATGATCTCAGATGATCCAATGCAAATGGCACTTAACGTAATTACACCACTTGTACTTGTTGCACTTGGAGTAATCCTACCAATGATTAGGGCAAAGGAAGATAAAAAACTTAGCTAAATTCTAAAAGGAGGAAGTATGAATTATTTAGAAACTTCAAAGGAATTGTTAGAATTTATTAGAAAATCTGCAAGTATGTTCCACACAATTGACACTGTGAAGACATATCTTGACAAGGAAGACTTTATAGAATTAAAGGAAGGCGAAAGCTGGACTATTGAAAAGGGCAAGAACTATTACACTACAAGAAACGACTCAAGTATTATTGCCTTTAAGGTGGGTAGTGACCTTTCAGATTACCACTACCAACTTGTGGCTTCTCACTCTGACTCACCAACTTACAAGGTGAAAAGTATGCCAGAGCTTGATGGCCCAGGAGACTATGTAAAATTAAATGTAGAAGTTTATGGTGGACCAATTGATTGGACATGGTTTGACAAGCCTCTTACCCTAGGTGGAAGAGTCTTAGTTGAAGAAGATGGCGCAATTGTATCAAAACTTTTATACATTGACAAAGACATCTTAATCATACCTGATGTAGCTATCCACATGAATAGGGAAGTAAACAACGGTTATAAGTTTAATAGACAAGTTGACCTTCTTCCACTATTTACAAGTGGCGCTATGAAAAAGGGCGATTACAACAAGATGATAGCTGAAGAACTTGGAGTTAAGGAAGAACAAATTATTTCTAAAGATCTATTCTTAGTAAATAGACAAGAAGGAAAAATCTGGGGCTTTAAGGATGAATTTGTTTCATCACCAAAACTTGACGACCTAGAATGTGCCTTCACTTCACTTAAGGCCTTTATAGCTGGTTCAAACGACAAGGCAGTAAATGTTTACTGCTGCTTCGACAACGAAGAAGTTGGATCAAACACAAAACAAGGTGCCATGTCAACACTTCTTCACGACACATTAAAAAGACTTAATGCTGGTCTTGGCTTTGAAGAAGAAGAATACCACAAGGCTGTTGCAAAATCCTTCTTAGTAAGTGCTGACAATGCTCACGCAGTTCATCCAAACCACAAGGAATTAACTGATGACGAAAACAGAACTTTCATGAACCAAGGTATTGTAATCAAAGAAGCTGCTAACCAAAAGTACACATCAGATGCCTTTTCACAAGCAGTATTCAAAAAGATTTGTGCCCTTGCTGATGTCCCAGTTCAACACTTTGCCAACAGATCTAACATGCAAGGTGGTTCAACTCTTGGAAACTTATCAAACACACAAGTTTCCCTTCACGCAGTTGACATTGGACTTCCACAACTAGCAATGCACTCTAGTTATGAAACAGCTGGAGCAAAAGACCCAGCTTACATGATTAAGGCTCTTACAAAATATTACAACTCAAATGTAAAAATTGAGGGAGCATCAAAAATTACTGTTGAAGAATAAATTTTCAGTAGAAAATAGTATTTAAGAAATAAAATTTGTGAAAGCAAAAAATTAAAATCGCGACAACACATTTAAATAAATACTTTTTTAGAAAGAGAGTAGGCTTAGGCCTGCTCTTTTTTCTTTGCCTTGAAAATGATTGGGATTAGATAAAGTATGAATAAAAAAATAGTGCCAGTTTTATCTGACACTATTAGGAGTAATTACTATATTATTTGTTTTATTTAGAGGTTTGGCTTTTCTATTTGAACTAGCTGATAGCTTTGACCATTTTTTATAGCCTTTAGATAAATATCTTCAAAACCATCTAGTGATATTTTTATAATATCACCCGCTTTTAAATTAAAAATACTTATAGATTTTTTAGAGCTCTTATTATAGATGCTTACATCACTTTTATTTAGATCTACAAAAGTATTATTTTCTAGCTTCTTAACGATGGCTTTTTCTTCTATTTGACTTAGCCATACCCCATTGTCTGGGTGATCTTTTTTTAGTCTTATCTTTCTATTTTCAGATTCCGCAAAAATAATTTTTTTAAGTTGAGTGTTTGGCTTAGGATTTTTTCCTTCGCTTGGTTGTACATTATTATTTTCGGAACTTGGATTATTATTTTCTTTAGTTTCAGGATTTTCAATTTGAACTAAGTTGTAGCTTCTTCCAAATTTTTCAGCCTTAACAAAGACGTCCTTATAACCAGGGACAACTATCTTCACTATATCCCCGATATTTATACCTCTAACTCCAAGAGAAGAATTAGTATGAACATAGTAGCCTCTTTCGAAAGAATTAGTTGTCGTAAAATTTAGTTTTTCTCCACTAGGATATATAGAAAGAGTAACAGTAGACCCTTTTAGAAGGTTAAGCCAAGTTTTAGTGTCTTCATTATTTCTGTCTATGGCGATTGCCTTATTTTTCTTTTCTAATGTAAACTTAGGTGTCTTAGCATCTTCTTGTGAAGGCTTGACTTCATCTTTAAACTCAGCAGAAAGTTTTATTCTTCCGTCCTTAACCATATCTTGTGTAAGGACTTTTGATTTCAAGGCATCACTTGATAAAATTTCTGAGCCATCATTTATTTTCCATCCAAGGAAGACTTTACCACTTATACTTGGATCTTCAATCTTGTAGCTTCCAGAATTACTTGTCAAATCTGCGAAAGTTTTTCCAATAATTCCCTTTAGATTATCACTTGAAGAGCCACCCTTATTAACTAACACTTCTACTATCACTTGGCTTGGTTTTTTTACAAGCTTAGTAATTGCTTCTTCAACTCGATTTAGCTCATGCTTAATATCATCTTCTGTAGCATTATCGAAGTCATATACTGTAAAGCTATTTAAGAAGTTTTCTAAAGTTTTCCTTGAATCTTCTGTGTAAGATTCATCTTTTGTTAGTTTAAAGGCTTCTTCTAGCTTTTTCTCTAGTATTGATGAATCGCCAATTGTTATCAAAGAGTCAAGTGAATTTTGCAAGTCTTTTAAGGCCACTTTTAAGGCTTCCTTATCATTAGAATCTTTTAAGGAGTCTGCTTTTGCTATCTCGGCTTTCAAGGCATCAAAGGATTTTTTTGTAAACTTAGTTTCATCTTTTGCCTTTGCAAGATCAATTTTTTCTTGGAGTTGTTTCTTTAGATTTACAAGTTCCTTATCAACTTTATCCTTTTCGACTATAACAACAAAAGGTGATAGGCTATCTACTTCAAAGCTTACGCTGCCCTTTTCGACAGTTGATGTATAAGTTTTTAAACCATTCTTTGAAAGGTGCTTTATAATAGCCCTTCTTCCATTGTTTTCTTCACCAACAGGCAAGCTTATTTTAAGTTTTCCTTGATAGTCACCAAGTATTTTTATATCAAAGGATTTTACGATTTCATAAAGCTTGTCTTGTGCAGGCTTTAAAGTTTTATAATCCTTTAAAATCGTTTCAGGAACTGTTATTGTAACCTTACCATCCTTTGTAGTAGATTTATCTACAACCACAAGCTTTGCATCTTTCGTAAGTTTTCCTTCTATATTAACATTAGAAGTTTTGTCATCTAATTTACTTTTAATATAATCCTTTTTTGCATTTGAATCTGGTTTATTATTTTGGGTTTTATCTTCGGGAACTTCTTTAGAATTTTCAACCCAAACCTTGTCCCAAGATTCTTCATATCCATCCTTATAAGTGCAATAAGTTTCTGTAACTTCATTTATGATAGGGTGGTTTACAGCTGACATAATTTGCAAGTATGCCCAATGAGATTTTTGAACATCAGAAAATTCTTTTATTTTAGAATTATTTTTCTTTAGGTCATCTAATGTCAAATATCTATTAGATAATTTGTTTAGCATAGTAACTGTTTCCGCTCTAGTGACTTTTCCATTAGGTTTAAAGCTTCCATCTGGATAGCCCTTTATTATTCCATTGGCACTAGCTCTTAATATTGCGGCTTCAAACTCATGACCAGCAATATCATTAAATCTTGGTCCACCTGACTTATCTGCTAGAAGGGGATATAACATTCTAACAAATTCTCCCCTAGTCATAGGGACATCAGGTCTAATGTTGCCATTCTTAGCAAGCAACATTCCCTTAGATATTGTATAGTTTAGAGCTTGGTTGTACCAAGAATCTTTTGCGTCCTTAAAGTCTGCTTTTAAGTTTGATGCAGTGGCATTTTCTAAGACCCAAAGCATTTGAGCAGCTTCAGCTCTTGTAACAGAATTGTCCGGTCTAAACAAGCCATCAGGATAGCCAGCTATAAAAGATTTTTGAGAAGTCTTTTTAGTATGCTTAACTTTTGTTGGCGAATATTTTTTTGTTAGCCTATATTCATAATGACCTGTGGATTCTGTCTTTGGCTTGTCAATATTTTTATTTGCTTCTTCCTTAATAGGATCTTTTTCTTCTACAATTGAAGTATTGTTATTTTCTGTTGATGGATTTTCACTAGGCTTATCTTCAGCCTTTGTGTCATTTAGAAATACAAAGTCAGAGCTTTTTACAAAAATACCATTAGCAAGTTTTACTGAGAAAACAATTTTTAAAAGTTTCGTTTCTGGGAAGTCTCTTTTTATATCATTTTCTTTAATATCAATTTCGTATTTGTTATTTGTTGCAGAAGTCCTGTATTGATTGTTATTTAAAAGCTTTTTAATATCATAATATTTTTCATCCAAGATGTTCTCTTCAAAGCTTGGCACAGTTGCCCCAGTAGTTCCATCTAAACCTTCTTGTTTTGTTTCATAGGAATTTTTATCAATCCTATAAATTGTAAGTTTAGGATAAGCAGTTTTAGAAAGATTTTGTAACTCAGAGGTATAACTTACTTTTCCATCATTTAATTTTGCATGGAGCCTAGTGTTATCATATTTATTAGTTATAACTTTTCCATCTTCTAGATTCATATCTAGCTTAATATTTTTTGTTTGTTCCTCAAACTTATTATTGAAGTAAGAAACAAGTTCCTTCTTTTCCTCATCGTTAAGACTTGCTTTGTTAGCAAGTTCTTTAGCTTTTTTAATTGCTTCTTTGAAAGCATCTATAGTTGAAGAATTTTTACCAATATTTACACCTGCTTGATTTAGGGCAGATTCATTTATTGTAATATCATTAATATAATTTTTTGCAGCATTGACACTTTCATCTGAAATATCTAGTTCTTTTTCAGGAAGATAAGGTCTTTCTTCCTTTTCTCCCTTAAAGGCAACTAATAAATATGGTATTTTTGGGTAGTTACTTGCAACAGCCTTTAAGCTAAGGGGCACATATCCATCAAGCTTAATATCTATTTTATCGTCTACTTTTAATCCGTAGATATATAAGAAGTTTCCATCAACCTTATAGCCCTTTTGTCCAAGAATTTCATCTTGAACAAGATTTAACTTTTCCTCTCCAAGTTTGACCTCTCCTTCGCCCTTAGCTAATTTTTCTAGCCAAGCCTTGGAGTCCTCGCTTCTATTATTGATTTGAGTTGATTTGTTGTGGAAAGAATTAGTAACAAGTTCAACTCTTTTTAGGAATTTGCCTGGTTTTTTATCTTCAAAAACAGGTGGGGTTTCACCCTCAACCTTATCTTTACCATTAGGGTTTATAAGAGTTTTTCCAATTTTTTCATCATCTAACTTTTTAGGAAGAGAGCTATGTCCCCAGAATTCAGGATATTCTTCTGCTATTCTTCCGGTTCCTTTTTTACCATTATGGACACTTCCAACAACATTTTTTGTTATTTCAATGCCATCTTCCTTAGCAAGTGTTTCAATGCTACCATTACCAGCTCTTAGGTAAGCAGACTTTGTTGATATGATTCCATCTCCACAAGCCGCATATCCACCTTCTCCACTTTGACCAGTTCCACCCATAAGGGCAAGACCTCCGTCACCTAGAACTTTACCCTTATTTTTAAGAACAAGAGCATTACCACCACGAGATGTAGTTGCAGTAGTTCCACCACCATATACATAAAGATTTGAATCTTTTAAGACAGTAAGAGATCCACCATCAATTTCCATACCGGTTTGACCTCTATAAGGCAAGCCATTTGCTTCACTTCCTGTTGGAGATTCATCTCCTTTTACAAACACATTTCCCTTTATAAAGGCCTTACCCTTAACAAGGACAACAGGTCTTGTATTTTTTATAGCCTTATTGGCATCTGTCAAATTATTTGTATTTGAATAAATATAAGAGCTTTCCAAAACCGCTCCATCATTTAGGATAATTTGTCCTTGGATAGATGATCCGGAAACAACTTTTGCACCTGAAGACTTTCCAAACTCACCTTGAAAAGTCCCCTTAGGGTCGTAGTTTATCCTAAGCCTACCGCCATTAACTGTTATTCTTCCATAAATTGATGAATCATGAACATTTAGAGTAGCCCCTTTTTTTACAATTATATTTACTCCAGAGAAGACCTTCATATTTACAAGTGTAAGATTAGTTCCTTCTTCTAGGACGAAATTTTGAATAGGAATTCTTTCTTCATCAGGTCTATATTGGAATTTATTTTTATCTGGATTTTCACTTATTGGCAAAATCAATCCTAATTGTCCATAGGTTCCACTTTCATGAGATCCTTGCCATAGATTTATATTCTTGGGAACAGTAAAGGATTGATTAGCTCCCCTATTGTTTTCATTGAAATAACCAATATACCAAGGCTCCTGATTAAATAATACCTTGTTATTTTGAGTTGTTTTAAGCTTTGTATTTACATCCTTCATAACCTTGTCGAGGTAAGTCGATTCTATATCAGAAACAGAGAACCAAGCGGCATTGCTAGTTGCCTTTCTGCCATATATATCAACTAGTTCAACCTTCACAGGATAGTCACCAACATTTTTTGGTTCACCTGCTAGAGTAATAGAAGAGTCTAGAGCGTTAAAGTTAGCTTTCATTCCAGACTTAGGGTCTAAAGTTATTTTTGTTAATCCCTTATCAACTTCTATATCAGATTTGGAAAGCTCTTTCCAAGCTTTTGGATTAGGAGCTTCATTTTCTTCAGTTATTTGACCATAGACTTTTATGTCGGAGTTCTTGTTGTCACTTGCAGCTCCAGTTGATGCACTTACTGCATCATACTTTCTTTGTCCCACAAGAGCACCTTCAAAGTAACCCTCTAACTTTAAGTGAATTTTTCCCTTTGGTGGATGGGCTAAATCTATACTTTCGCATTTACCATCCTTTAGGATAAAATGAAGATCACTTCCGTCATTTAGATTAAGAGTTATTGTGTGTTTGTTCTTAATAGTCTCTATGTAAAGTTTTCCATTTTCAATAGCATAACCCTTTTTCCTAGAAGTCCAACCGATGCTATTCTTTAGCATTTTTTCGTGAGTAAAAACTGTGTCAGTCTTTATTCCTGAAATTTTATCTATGGTCTCCTTTGGCTCGATGGAAAATTCCATATATTTATCCGACGTCTTTTCTAGTTTTAAACTTACTTTTTTGTCATTTGTAGCTTGTGCAAATACACTTATTGAATTGAATAAAAGTGTTAAGCACAAGATAAAAATTACAGATGTTTTTTTTATCATTGTGTCCTCCTTAAATTGATAAATATTATCGATAGATATTTTAGCAAAATTATTTTTTGTAAGCAATAAAGATAAAAGCATCTTAAAAAATCTTTAGATATTTATAATTTGATTCCTTATGACTAATAGAATATATGCTTCTTTTAAGAAAAAATAAGAAAATAGTGGTACAATAGGTCAAGTAGAGAGGGATACTCAGGTGATGGTATGGAAAAATTTATTAGAGTTCGCGACGGCGCGAGGATTTATGTAAAAATTCTTGGAGAGGGCGAGGACCTTCTTCTCCTTCACGGCAACGGCGACGATTCCAACTTTTTTGAAAAGCAAATAAAGGAATTTAAAAAATTTTACAGGGTCATAGCCATGGATACCAGGGGTCATGGAAAGAGCGACAGGTCTAAGGACTTAAACATGGAGGACCTATCTCTTGACGTCCTAGATGTCTTGGACTTTTTAAAAATAGATAAGATAAACCTGCTTGGCTTTTCTGATGGAGCAAATCTTGCCCTAACCTTTGCCAAGAATTTTCCAAATAGGGTTAAAAGACTTATTTTAAATTCGCCCAATAAAGAATTTTCTCAAGTCAAATTTCTTCCAAGGCTTTTATCCTATATTTTTTACTACAACCTATTATTTTTATCCAAGATCTTTACAAGTCTTGAATATTATTTCTCTGTCTATTCACTAAATTTTAATAAGTTAAAGATAAAGGACTCAGACTACGAGAAGTTTGACTTCCCAGTTTTAATTTTGGCTGGAGAAAGGGACCTAATTTATCTTGAAAATTTTTATAAAATTGCTAAAAAAATAAAAAAATCTAAGTTATACATTATAAAAAATCACGGCCACAAGGTTGCTAGGTCAAACCCCAAGGAATACAACAGGGTGGTCCTTGATTTTCTAAAAAAAGAGGTTAAGAAATGAAAAATTTAAAAAAAATATTGTCTTGGATAAGACCCATCTTCCTAGGTGGCGTCATCTTACTTGTTGTCCTTGAATTTACAAAATTAAGAAAGGAAATTTCCCTAGAAGAAATTTCAGCAATCTTTCATCAACTTTCCTTGGTAAAAGTTTTTGCCATGGGTATCTTGGGTTTTCTTGCCTTCTCTCCCATGATATTTTACGACATCTTGTTAAGTGACTTCTTGGACCTTGACAGAAAAAAATCCTACATAATCAAGAGGTCCATTACAGTTAACTCCTTTAACAACCTAATAGGCTTTGGAGGAGTTATAAATCTTGGTTTAAGGATAAGGTACTATGGACAAGGCAAGGAGGACAAAAACCTTTTAAAGTTTTTAGTTAAGTCTCTTCTTTTTGACATAGTAGGACTTTCAAGCTTGGCACTCTTGTCCCTTGTTTATACCCTTGTATCAGGAGAGGAAGTCCTCCTCCACTATAGCCCTTGGCTTTTTGGAGCAATCCTCTATTATCCAGTTTTGTTTTTTGTTTCAAAATTTAAAAATGATGGCGATTTTTCAATTTCCAAAAAATACGCAAGAGACGTGTCCTTGGTTTCCCTTATGGAATGGTCCTGTGCAAGTATTTTCTTCTATATTATTGGAACTTTTCTTGGGGTAAGACTAAGCCTATTTAAGGTCATAGGAATTTTTGCGATTGGATGTATTCTTGGACTTGCTTCCTTTATACCAGGTGGAATAGGATCCTTTGAACTTGTTGTCTTGGGAGCCATGAAGTCCTTCGGGATTGAGACAGACTTGATTCTATCTTGGCTCCTCTTGTATAGACTTTTTTACTACATCCTTCCCTTTATGCTTGGGGCAGTATTTTTTGTTCATGACTTGGGATCTATCTTTGATGAGAAGAATGACAAGATTCCCTCGAGAATTATAAAATCTCTGGGGCTTGATATCTTTTCCCTTATGCTCTATCTTGGCGGGGCCTTTATGATTTTTTCATCTACAATTCCCGACGAGTTATCAAAGTTTCATTGGCTCAAGAATTTTTCTCCTATAAATGCCAACTTGCTTTACCAATTTCCAAGCATAATCTTTGGACTTGCCTTTATTATTTTGGGACGAGCCAAGAGGGAAAGAGTGAAGAAGGCAGGAAGCTTAAGCTTAATCATTTTAAGTCTAGCCCTAGTTTATTCAATCTTTTCAGGCTTTGGCTTAATTGAAATTTTCTACATCTTAATATTAATTTACCTAGGAGTTAAAACTAAAGAGGTGGCAACAAGAGAGCAATTTGTTTACTCGCCAGAGGCTCTAACCTTGGACCTTCTTGTCCTTGCCTTCATCTCTCTTGTGACAATTTATTTTATGGCTTTAAACTACAGACTCACTCCTCTTAACTACAAGGACTTTCTCTTGATTCCCTTTGAAAGGTCCTTCCTCAACTTTTTCTTCTTCTTCTTGATTTTGATTTGTATAATGAAGCTCTTGATAGGATATTTAAAGGGAGAAAAAATTAAGTTAGGCGAAGAAGTAGATAGGGACAAGGTCATGAAGATCTTATCAGACTACCAGTCTGGACCAGAAGCTCCCCTTGCCCTAGTTGGTGACAAGGAAATTTATTATTATGAAGAGGAAGGTCAAGCAACTTGTGGCATGTCCATTTACACCTACTGGGACAGGGTCATTGTAATGGGGACACCCTTTGGCAAGGAAGAGGACTACAAGAAGCTCCTTGAAAAATTTGTAAAGGAAGCAGACCTCTATGGCTATAAGGCAATTTTTTATGAAGTTGGCGAAGACGAAACTATTAAGCTCCATGACTTTGGCTTTTCATTTATAAAGTTTGGCGAGACAGCATCCATTGACCTAGAAGAATTTAGCCTAGAGGGTCGTGACCACAAGTCACAAAGAAATGTAATGTCAAAATTTGAAAAGAACTCTTACAGCTTTGAAGTTGTAAGTGGCCCTTTTGACAAGGACTTCTTAGAGACTCTCGAAGAAATTTCCAATGACTGGCTTGGAGGAAGAAGGGAAAAGGGATTTTCTCTTGGCTATTTCGACAGGGACTACCTGGGACTTTGTGACATGGCAATAGTGAAAGATGAAAATGGAAAAATTCTTGCTTTTGCAAATATTATGCCCAACCCTGGAGATACTTGGGCAACCATTGACCTCATGAGGTATTACAGAGAGGGAACTCCCAACAGCATTATGGAATATTTATTTTTAAATCTCTTCCTATACTTTAAAGACAAGGGAAAAAAATATTTTGCAATGGGCATGGCACCACTCTCCAATGTCGGGATCAATAGCAACAGTTTTGTGGAAGAAAAGATTGCTTACTTGGTTTATAAGTTTGGCTACAAGTTCTACTCCTTTGAAGGTCTTAGGGCCTACAAGGAAAAGTTCAAGCCAATCTGGGAGCCAATTTATCTTTCCTACCCAAAGAAGTCTTGGCTTCTTTACACAATGATTGCCATCTTCATGGTGGATAGCTTGGCAGCAAAGAAGAAGGATGAATAAATTTCTTTGTAGAAAGTAGCAATAGAAAATTTGTTAAGACCTAAAAAATATTTAATTGATAAAATTTTAAAATTTAAAAGCTATTTCCACATTATAAAAATTTTATGATATAATTAATTCATTACATTATGGAGGTTATTAGCCATGTTATCATGTCCTATGAATTCAAAATTTTTTGTGGATAAAGCTCACGGCCGTATAGACTCTATATTTGCGACTAATTTTTTAATAGGTATTTTTGGCTCATCTTTTTGATGAGCTTTTTTAATTGGAGGAAGAATGGAAGATTTTTATTTTAGGAAGAACGAGGTGGCAGAATAATGTGTGGCGTTATAGGGATATACTCACAAAATGATGTGAGTAAAAAATTATTTTACGGACTCAACTCCCTTCAACACAGGGGACAAGAAGCATCAGGTATTTGTGTTTTTAATGGAGAGGACATGATATTAGACAAGGGTATGGGACTTGTCTATGACAACTTTGATGATGAAAGCTTTTTGAAGCTAAAGGGAAATGTTGGGATTGGTCACGTTCGTTATGCAACAGCAGGCGGATCCTATAGGTACAACTCACAACCCCTACTTGCCTTTTCAAAGAACAGAGAGTTTGCTCTTGCTCACAATGGCAACCTTGTGAACCATCAATCAATTAGGGATGAACTTGAAGAAGAAGGCATGCTTTTTCAAACTGCCATTGACACAGAAGTTATTCTTTCATTAGTTGCTAAGTATTACAAGGGCGACATTGTAGAAGCAGTTAAGAAGACCATGGCAAGGATTAAGGGAGCCTACAGCGTTGTAATGCTTTTTGAAGACAAGCTAATTGCCTTCAGGGACCCAAATGGTTTTAGACCACTTCTTATTGGCAGGGCAAAAAATGGAGAAGTAATAATTGCTTCTGAAAATGCTCCTCTTGAAATAATTGGAACTGATGCCATAAGAAATGTTGAACCTTCAGAAATTATTGTTGTAGATAAGAAGGGAATCCACTCAGACTTTTTTGAAAAAGCTGAAAAGAAACACTGCATCTTTGAGTATGTTTACTTTGCAAGAACTGATGCAACTTTAGACGGAGTTAACTCCTACAACTTTAGGAGAAGGTGTGGAGAAATCTTATCGAGAGAAGCTCCTGTTGAGGCTGACCTTGTAATTGCAGTTCCAGACTCTGGTACTCCAGCTGCCATGGGTTATGCACAAGAATCTGGTATTCCTTTTGCAGAAGGTCTTGTTAAAAACAGGTACATGGGAAGGACCTTTATCAAACCAACTGCTGAAGAAAGAGAACTTTCTGTAAAATTAAAACTTAACCCTCTTGAAACTGTTTTAAAGGGAAAGAGAATTATCCTAGTTGATGACTCCATTGTAAGAGGAACAACTTCAAAAAATCTCATCAAGAGGATGAAGAAGGCTGGAGCCAAGGAAGTCCACATGAGAATAGTTTCTCCTCCAGTAAAATTCCCTTGTTATTATGGAATTAACACACCTTCCAGACAAAAACTTATTGCTGCAAACTATTCTGTAGAAGAAATGCGAAAGAAGATTGGAGCAGATTCCCTTGCCTTTATATCCATGGAGGGAATGCTAAATGCTACTTTGATGAAAGAAAATAAATTCTGCGAAGCTTGCTTTAATGGAACTTACGCAGTAGAGCCAAAGGAGTTAGTTCAAGATGAAAAATAATGTTAAGAGAATTTATATCTGCAAGAAAAATGAATTTGACCACCAATCAAAGGCCCTAAGAGAAGAAATTAAAAACTCTCTTGGAATCGAAACTACTTATATAAAAACCTACAGGAGATACGACGTAGACATAAAAGATGAAAGCCTAGAAAAAACTTTGGCCAGCGTTTTTTATGAAGCTCCAGTAGAAGAAGTTTACTATGAAGACTACAAAAAATTAGAAGAGTCCTTTGAAAATCCTATTGGAATCCAATACCAAGCAGGACAATTTGACAACAGGGAAGAGGGACTTATCCAAACTCTTGCCCTTTTCACTGATGAAAAGCTAAGAGCCAAGGTCACAGAAGTTTATGACATTGGAGGAGTAAGCCAAGCTGACCTTGAAAAGATTAAGGCCTTCTTGATTAACCCAGTTGACTCTCAAGAAGTTGATGTATATAAGGAAACTGAACTTAGGGAAGATGCAAAGGAAAATCACGAAAATCTAGTTTATGATGGCTTCAATAAACTTGACAAGGATGGACTTATTAAATTTGTTGAAGAAAAGTCTCTAGCTATGAGTCCAGAAGACTTAGAAGTATTGCAAGACTACTTCAAGTCAGAAAACAGGGACCCAAATGAAACTGAAGTGGCAATAATTGATACTTATTGGTCTGACCACTGTAGGCACACAACTTTTAACACAGAACTTGATGTTGACTTCAATGTGGTTACTGAACTTGACAAGGAAATCAAGAGAGTTTTTGACGACTACCTAAAGATGAGAGAAGAACTTGGAGTTAAAAAGCCAGTTACCCTAATGGGACTTGGCACAATTTTATCCAAGGAACTTAGAAAAAATGGAAAGCTAGATGACCTAGAAGTTTCATCTGAAATAAATGCCTGCTCTGTAAAGATTAAGGCAAAGGTAGAAGTTGATGGCAAGATAGAAGACCGAGACTACCTACTTATGTTTAAGAACGAAACCCACAACCACCCAACAGAAATCGAACCTGTTGGCGGTGCCTCAACTTGTCTTGGTGGTGCCATAAGAGACCCGCTTTCTGGTAGGTCCTATGTTTACCAAGCCATGAGGGTAACTGGAGCAGGAGATCCCTTCACTCCAATTGAAAAAACTCTTGAAGGTAAATTACCACAAAAGAAAATTGTCACAGAAGCAGCTCTTGGCTACTCTTCTTACGGCAACCAAGTTGGAGTTGCAACTGGACTTGTTGACGAATTATATCACCCAGGCTATGTGGCAAAGAGGATGGAAACTGGTGCAGTTATAGCAGCCTGTCCTCTTGAAAATGTAAAGAGAATAGAACCTACTGAAGGAGATGTAGTTATCCTTCTTGGTGGAAGAACTGGTAGAGATGGAATTGGTGGAGCAACTGGCTCATCAAAGTCTCACAATGTTTCTTCTATTGAAACAGAATCTGCTCAAGTGCAAAAGGGTAACGCTCCAGAAGAAAGAAAGATTCAAAGATTATTTAGAAATCCTGAAGCAGCAAAGTTAATCAAAAAGTGTAACGACTTTGGTGCAGGTGGAGTTTCTGTTGCCATTGGCGAGCTTGCAGACTCCATCGAAGTAAAACTTGACAAGGTTCCACTAAAATACATGGGACTAAAGCCAAGAGAAATTGCAATTTCAGAATCTCAAGAGAGAATGGCAGTTGTTATAGACAAGAATGACGTAGACAAGTTTATGGAACTTGCAGACAAGGAAAATCTTGAAGCTACCTTAGTTGCTAGGGTAACTGGCGACAATAGATTAAAGATGTACTACAAGGACGAACTTATCTGCGACATGAGTTACGACTTTGTAAACCAAACTGGTGCCAAGAGATTTGAAGAAGTTGAAGTTGTAAGTGAAGACCTTCCAAAATTCTTAAATAAGAAGGATGGACTAGAAGATCTAGAAAAATATCTACAAGACTTAAATATAACTTCTAAGAAGAATATGATAGAACTCTTTGACTCATCAGTGGGAGCAGCAACAGTCCTACAACCTCTTGGGGGCAAGAAGCAAAATACACCAGCCCAAGTTATGGCAGCCCTTATCCCAACAGATTATGGCGAATCAAGAACAGCTTCAGTGATGTCCTATGGATTTAATCCAAAATTATCTGAAGAATCACAATTCCTTGGAGGCTACTATGCAGTAATAGAATCTATTGCAAAACTTGTGGCAGCAGGTGCACCACTAGAAGGCATTAGACTTTCCTTCCAAGAATTTTATGAAAAGATGGACAACAAGAAGTCTTGGTCAAAACCACTTAAGTCACTTCTTGGAGCCTTAAAGGCATCAAGATTCTTTGACGCACCACCAATTGGGGGCAAGGACTCCATGAGTGGAAGCTTCGAGGACATAAATGTTCCACCAACTCTAATTTCCTTTGCAGTAAATACTGTTGATGCGAAAAACATAATCAGCCCAGAATTTAAGGGCAAGGGTAAACTTGGACTTATAATAACAAAGAGAGATGGCATTGGAGCCCTTGACCTAGACATGGCAAAAGAAAACTTCCTAAGCCTACAAAAAGAAATTGAAGCTGGAAATATAATTTCTGCTGCAGCTATAACTCATAAGGGAAGCCTTCCACAAATTTTTGAAATGGCAATAGACAATGTGGGCTTTGACATAAAATTAGATGACCTATACTCACCACTTTACGGATCCTTTATAGTTGAGTACCTAGAAGACAGGGACTTCATAGAAAAACTTGGTGACTTCACAGAAGATGGAATGATTGTCAATGGAGAAAAACTAGATATAGAAAAACTATCTAAGGCATATCTAACTACAATGGACAAGATCTTCAAGCCACTTGACTCACATAAACTTGAAAAGATTGATCAAGCTAAGGCTCCAAAGAGAAGGATGAAGTCTAAGAAGCCAGTTGATGAAGTTAAGGTTGTAATCCCAGCCTTCCCTGGCACAAACTCAGAATACGACACAGCAAGAGCCTTTGAAAGAGCTGGAGCAAAAGCAGAAGTTGTAATCTTTAGAAACAAGGACGACAAGGCTCTTCAAGAATCTATAGAGGAATTGGCAGAAAAAATTTCCAAGGCACAAATTCTTGCAATACCTGGAGGTTTCTCACTAGGAGATGAACCAGGTGGATCTGGTAAATTTATTGCCAATGTAATTAGGTCTGAAAAAGTTAAGAAGGCAATCGAAACACTATTAGATGACAACGACGGACTAATCCTTGGAATTTGTAACGGCTTCCAAGCTCTAGTTAAGACAGGACTTCTTCCTTACGGCAAGATCAAAGACCTTGAAGAAGATGACCCAACTCTAACTTACAACACTTGCTCAAGACATATTGCAAGAGTGGTAGACACAGTAGTAATGTCAAACAATTCACCATGGCTTGCTAAACTTGATGAAGGAAAGACTTACAAGGTTCCAATTTCTCACGGAGAAGGAAGATTCATTGCAAGTGAAGAAGCCATAAGGGAAATCTTAGACAAGGAACAAGTTGCGCTTTGCTACACAGATGCACCAAATGGCTCAGCATTAAACGTAGAAGCAGTTATGTCAGAAGACGGAAAAATCCTTGGCAAGATGGGCCACAGCGAAAGATTTGTAGAAAATACTTTCAAGAACATCAGAGACATGGAACTTGAAGACATCTTCACAGGAGGAGTAGAATTTTTCAAGGCAGACTAATTATAAATAAATATATAAATATCTAGGGGCTAGTTTTCTAGTCCCTTTAAAATACAAATTTTTAGGAGTATAATTTAGTAAAATAAAAATTAAAGAGGGGGAGAATATGTTACTTAAAGAGATTTTTGATGAGATAGATAAGAGACAAGATGAGATGGTAAAACACCGTCGCCACATTCACGAGAACCCAGAGCTTTCCTTTGAAGAGGTTGAGACTGCAAAGTACCTTGCCGACTACTACAAGGACAAAGACGTAGAGGTCACAAAAAACATGGGAGGCAATGGACTTAGAGTTGTCATTGACACAGGTAAGCCTGGCAAGACTATTGCCCTTAGGGCAGACTTTGACGCTTTGCCAATTCAGGAAGAGACAGGGCTTCCCTTTGCATCAAAAAATCCTGGCGTAATGCACGCTTGTGGCCATGATGCTCACACAGGCTACCTCATGGTTTTGGCAGACATCTTGCGAGAAAAGAAAGACCAACTAAGGGGCAAGATTGTAATTATCCACCAACACGCAGAAGAGACACCACCAGGGGGAGCAAAGCAAATGATTGAAGCTGGAGTTCTTGATGGAGTGGACAATGTCTTTGGTATTCACGTAATGTCAGCCGTGGACTACGGAGATGTTCAATACCACAAGGGCAACACCCAAACTAGTAGGTCAAAGTTTTCTATTAAGTTCCAAGGGGTAGGCGGCCACGGATCTATGCCTCACCTAGCAAATGATTCTATAGTTGCAGCTTCACACTTCGTAACAGCAGTTCAAACTATTGTATCGAGAAGATTGTCTCCTTTTGAAAACGGAGTTGTTACAATTGGATCCTTTGAAGGGGAAGGAAGTTTTAATATAATAAAGGACTCTGTGAGACTAGTAGGAGACATAAGGTCCATGTCAGATGAAACAAGAGAAAAAATTGAAAAAGAAATAGAAAGAATTGCCAAGGGAATTGGCGAAACTTTTGGCATGGAAGTCCAAGTAGAATGCAAAAACGACTACCCAGTCCTCTACAACGACCCAGCCATGACAGACCTTGTAGTAGATGCAATTAAAGAAGCAGATATAAAAGAAGTCAAGAAAATTTATGACGGAGGACCGCAAACAGCATCAGAAGATTTTGCCTACTACGCAAAGGAAAGGCCATCTTGCTTTTATTTCGTTGGAGCAAAAAAAGAAGACGCACCCTATGCAAACCACAATCCAAAATTTGACATAAGAGAAGATGCCATGGTGATTTGCGCAAAGACTCTGGCAGCAGTAACAGTGAAGTATTTAATGGAAGACTAATAAAGAGATAGGTCACAGGTCTATCTTTTTTAATGAATAAAATTTTCTAAAGAGGCAAAAACTCAAGGTATATGATAAAATTGTCTTGAGGTTGATATTATGAAAGAGCTTAATTTTTCCTATGACAGGAAGATTGAAAATGAAAAAATAAATATAAAATGCTACGCCTACTATGTAGGTGCCTTTAATTATAATTGGCACGAAGACGTTGAGTGCTTAGTGGTAATAAATGGGAGCCTTGAGGCCTGCGTCAATGGAAAAATTTATAAACTCTCAAAAGACGACATAATTTTCTTTAATAGCAATGAGGGCCACGCAACTCTTGCTAAGGAGAGAGAAACTATTGCCCTTGTCTTTCACTTTAGTCCCAAAATCTTAAATGCCTTCGGGAAAAATAGAGATAGGTATTTTTGGCAGGGAGCAACAGATGACTTGACAAGAAACAGTGACTATGCAAGGGAAATTAGAAAATCTATTGTCAACATCATTACTTCTTTTGAAGATGATTCTTTGGAAAAAATCATGATGAGGTCTCTTGCAAGTGATGAAGTTGTGTTAAATTCCTTGTTGTACTTTGCAGAGAAAGAAGTAAGAAGCAAGAGTGAAAAGTTTGGGGCAGACAGCGATGAAGCTATGAGGAAGATAATAAAGTACCTAGACGAGAATTACAGGGAGAAAATTAGTCTTCAGGACTTGGCTGACCTTGTTGGCTACCATCCAAACTACACTTCTGAAATTGTTTCAAAGAATCTTGGGATTTCTTTTACAGAATACTTGCAGAGGAAGAGACTTTCAAATGCAACAAAGGACCTCAAGCAAAGTGAGAAAAAAATTTCTGATATAGCCTTTGATCATGGATTTTCTAATGTGAGGAGCTTTAACAATGCCTTTAGAGAAAGCTTTGGCAGGTCACCCTCTGAATACAGGGAAAGTTTGGATAAGGAAACTCTTGAGATAGATGCCCAGTTTAAAAAAGTCTTCTTAAGCGAAGACAATCCACATTGGTTGAGAGCAAAAAGAGACTGGTCTATGCCAAGAGAAAATAAGGAAGAGGACAAGATAAAGTTAAGGACTCAAGACATTGAGAGAGAAGTTTACGAGAGAATAATTAAAAACTTAGAAGAGGAAATGAAAAATTTATAAAATTAGAAGCTTCGGTTATGCCGAAGTTTTTTATTGGAAATTAAAAATATAAATTTTCAAATCTTAAAATTTTACCTATCAAAAATTTAAGATAGGTTTTTTTATTAAAAATATAAAGATGAGGTAATTTATGGGATAAAATAGGACTAAATATGTAAAATCTTAAGATTAAATGGAAAAGCTTTTCTTAAAAAATTAAAAAAATTAAAAATTTTTGTTTTCATGACAAAATTTTTACTTAAGATAAGGATA
>OKOP01000209.1_pt1 | contig 20096 bp, 19 predicted proteins | sample 1612641 | NCBI WGS metagenome assembly OKOP01 (sample SAMN04436810, study PRJEB24849) | human gut metagenome | biome: human gut; feature: NICU; material: stool | host: Homo sapiens | place: USA: Saint Louis, MO | collected 2011-08-20
ATATACACTAAGAGCTTGTCCCTTAAAGGGACCTAAGTTATGATTAAGTACAAATTAATAAGTGGAAATGTAGTCCTTCATGGATTCAAACTTTTTGTCCCCAATGCCAGGGACATTTTTTATGTCCTCGATAGAAGAGAAAGAATTATTAGCTCTGTAGTCAATAATTTTTTGAGCAGTCTTTTCTCCAACTCCAGGAATTTTTGTGAGCTCGCTTAAGTCTGCAGAGTTGATATTTATCTTTGAAGAAGTATCACTTGATGATGGGCTAGACCCAAGACTTGAAATATTATCTTGAACTTCGCCAACTTTTGGAATGTAAATTTTTTCTTCGTCGTGAAGTCTTGCTGCGAGGTTAACCCTGTCTAGGTCTGCATCATCTCTTGCACCACCGGCAAGGTCAAGAGCATCAACAAGGCGCTTACTTGAGTCAAGCCTAAGTATGCCAGGCTTATTGACAGCGCCTGAGATGTGGACCATGATCTCTTCCTTTTCTTCAGGAGCTTTTTCTATTGCAAGTTCACTTGAAGATGACTCAATAGATTTTTTATCACTATCTATTACTCCAGAAGTATTTATTTTTAAAAATTCTTTGGCATCCTCATCTTTATTATGGGAATCATTATACTGATAGCCAATGATTAAGAGCAAGGCCACTATTATTATGTAGGGAAGTTTATCTTTTTTCAAAAATTTAAAATCCATTTACACCACTCATTTATTAATAATATTATATTTATAGCATTGTAATACCCTAAACAGATAAATTTTACACAGTTTTCAAATGCTAAAATTTATGTTATAATTTATCTATCGAAACGATTTCAAAAAAATTAACATATTTAGGAGGAAAACAATGAAAGTTTATGCAACAGATAAGGTAAGAAATCTTGCTCTCGTGGGACATTCTGGCTCCGGAAAGACTAACCTAACAGAGGCTATGTTATTCCAAAGTGGAGCAACAAAAAAACTTGGAAATGTTTCTAGCAAGAATACAATTTCTGACTTCTCAAAGGAAGAGAGAGAAAGAGGAACATCAATAGCTACATCAATTATTCCTGTTGAATGGAGAAATTATAAAGTAAACATAATAGATACTCCTGGATTTCTTGATTTTGTTGGAGAAGCTCACTCTGCCCTAAGAGCTAGTGAAGCTGCAATCATGGTAATAGATGCAACTAAGGGAATCGAAGTTGGAACAGAAAGAACTTGGAAATACACAGAAAAAATTGGACTTCCAAGAATTATATTTATAAATAAGATTGATGGAGAAAATGTAAACTTTAGAAAACTAATGGACGAGCTTGAAGCTGCCTTTGGTAAAAAAGTTATTCCTTTCTCTGTACCTATTGGCGAAGGAGAAAACTTTATTGGTGTAACTGATGTAATCTTTCAAAAGGGTTACAAGTATGTAAACTCTGCACCACAAGAAACTGAACTTAACCACGACCAAGTTAAGGCAACTGAAAGAATGTACGAAGAAATTGCAGAAGTAGTTGCAGGTTCTGACGAAGTTCTTATGGAAAAATATTTCTCTGGAGAAAAATTCACAAGAGAAGACCTTTTAAGAGGAGTTACAACAGCCCTACTTGAAGGTGACGCAGTTCCACTACTTGTTGGATCTGGTGAAAAGGGAATAGGTATTGATATTTTACTTAACACTATAGTTAATTACATGCCAGCACCAGACGATGATCGTGCCCACCTTGGATTTAGATATAAGGAAGGGGAAGAAAGAAAGGTTTCAGAAAAGGATCCTTTTGCAGCAGTTGTATTTAAAACTATTTCTGACCCATTCCTAGGAAAAATTTCTATCTTTAAGGTAATTTCTGGTATCTTAACTAAAAACACAACTTTATACAATGTAAATAATGACGAAACTGAAAAACTTGGCGGCCTTTTCGTAATGAGAGGTAAGGAACAAATAGAAGTTGACGAAATCCATGCAGGAGATATTGGTGCAACAACAAAACTTGTTGGAACTTTAACTGGTGATACACTTTGCGACAAAGACCACCTAGTTGAATACAAGAAATTAAAACACCCAACTCCAGTTTTATATTATGCAATTGAACCTAAGACTAAGGGAGACGAAGAAAAACTTACTCAATCTCTTAAGAAGATTAGGGACGAAGACCCAACATTCACTATTGAAAGAAACACTGAAACTAAGCAAATGACAATTGGTGGTCAAGGTAAGGTTCAACTTGACGTTATCCTTGAAAAATTAAAGAACACTTATGGAGTTGAAGTTGAAATTGTTCCATTTATAATTCCTTACAGAGAAACAATTAGAAAGACTGCAAGTGTTCAAGGTAAACACAAGAAACAATCTGGTGGAGCAGGTCAATACGGTGATGTTTGGATTAGATTTGAACCATCTGAAGCTGAATTTGAATTTGATGAAGAAGTATTTGGTGGCGCAGTTCCTAAGAACTACTTCCCAGCAGTTGAAAAGGGAATTATTGAATCTAAGGAAAAGGGAGTTCTTGCAGGATATCCTGTTACAAACTTCAAGGCTGTTCTATATGATGGATCATACCACGATGTAGACTCTAACGAAATGAGCTTTAAACTTGCTGCAAATCTTGCCTTCAAGAAGGGTATGCAAGAAGCAAGTCCAGTTCTTCTTGAACCAATTATGAAGGTTGAAGTTACAATCCCAGAAGCATATCTTGGAGATGTAATGGGAGACATGAACAAGAGACGTGGAAGAATTCTTGGTATGGACCAACAAAATGACGGCACTCAAGTTCTTATTGCTGAAGCTCCTCAAGCTGAATTATTCACTTACCTAATCGATCTTAGATCACTTACTCAAGGTAGAGGAACTTTCAACATGGAATTTGTAAGATACGAAGAAGTTCCACAAAATATTGCAGAAAAAATTATTGAAGAAAGACAAACTGACAAATAAAATTAAAAAAACTTTTTTGTATCTGTTGGAGAGAAATCTCCAGCAGATATTTTTTTGCGAAAAATAAATGCCTGATCAAGTGATATTTTTAATTTTGGGGCTATTAAGTAAGCTACAATAATTTCTAACGTCATAATCACTCATTAAGTTGGAAAAGTTTATGAGCTTGTAATTATTTATTAAGTTATGGAAATTTATGACTTTGTGCTTATTGGTTAAGCAATAAAAGTTTATAAGCCTACACATATTTGCAAAGCTGTACTAATTTATAAGTCTGCCTTAACTCATTACTTAGCCTTTTATCACAAACTCCTAATTAATGAAAAAGTGATAAACTTTTGCGAACTTATAAAAAGTCCCTAGCCTTTAATTATTAATTTCTATTTCTTTAGGGTAAAGTAAGAGAAAAACCAAATACTTTACAAAAGTCCTAGTTTATATTAAACTAGAGATAGTAAAAGATAGTCAGTTTTTTATAATTTAAAAGACAAAGATAGTCAAAGGAATGGTTTTATGGCAAAATTATCCAATTCCATAGAAGAATTTTTAAATGAATTGATATTTGAATCTGATGGAGTTGTTGAAATACAAAGATCAAAAATTTCAGACCAATTTAACTGTGCCCCTTCACAAATAAATTATGTCTTAACGACTAGGTTCACACCCTTTAAGGGCTACTATGTTGAATCAAGACGTGGTGGCGGCGGCTACATTAGAATTGTAAAAGTAAAACTAGAAGATGATGAAGAAAGGCTTGAGAGATTTTTGAACTTCATAGGCGACTCTATTACAAAAAATAATTCAGATGATTTACTAGAGGAACTTGTGAGACTAAAGAAGGTCACAAAAAGAGAAATGGAACTCATGAAGGTGAGCCTGTCTGATAGGTCTCTAAGTCAATGCGAAAATAGAAATGAACTGAGGGCAGACTTATTAAAGAATATGCTCCTCGTTATTTTCAGCTAGGAGGGAAGAAGATGTTGTGTGACAACTGCAAAGAAAGAGAATCAATAATTTCCTACACAAGGATAAATAATGACGAAGTAGAAGAAGTTCATCTCTGCCAAGTTTGTGCTGAAGAAAAATTTAAAAAAGAATTTCAGGGTTATCAAAATATAATTCCTCAACTGGAAAATGCCCTTAAAAATATTTTTAAATTCACTGCCAACTCCTACAAGGATGAGGAAGATGACATTAGGTGCGAATATTGTGGCAAGAGCTTTAGAGAACTTAAAAATACAGGAGTCCTTGGTTGTCCAAAATGTTACAACTCCTTTGGAAATGAAATTAAGTCTTATCTCAATGCCTTAAATATAAATTTAAAATACAGGGGAAAGATACCTAAGAACTCAGAGTCCTATATCTACTACAATAGGAAGCTTGAAGACCTTAGGGAAAAGTTGGACCTTGCTATTAGCCTAGAGGAATATGAAAAGGCTGCAGAAATTAGGGACGAGATAAAAACTTTAAAGGAAGATGCCAATGTCTAAAATTATTTTAGGAAATAAGGTAAAGTTATATAGGAACATTGACGGCAAGAACTTCGTCAACACTATGTCTGATGAAGAATTAAGAGAAAATTTAGAATTTCTTGACCCAATAATTAGGGGGATGGGTTATGAAAATCTTGATATAGAAAAGATGTCATCCCTCAAAAAGTTAAAACTCATTGAAGAGGGAAGACTTGGCAAGAGGTTTGTTGAAGAGAAAAATATTGGCTTCTATCAAAAAGTTGATGAGCCAGATATTCTGATTAACTCCAGTGAACACCTAGAACTTTCAAAGTTTTCTAGGACCCAGTCCCTTGATGAACTTTATAAGGAAATCTATGACTTGGAAGGAAGGCTTGAAGAAAATATAAACTTTGCCTTTAGTCCAGAGTATGGGTATTTGACTTCAAGGGTTTTTAATGCAGGAACTGGCTTTAAGCCCATAGCCTTTTTATACCTGCCAGCCCTAAATTATTTTGGTATAAATGAAATTGCCAAGGGGCTATCAAGGCTTGGTTACACCCTAGGTTCTTATAGGGATAGTTCTAAGAAGGCCCTTGCAAGTATTTACACCCTTTCCTTTGAGTCAACTTTGACAGAAGAGGAAGGATCTTATATAGAAAAATTAAAACTAATTAGCGAGGAAATCGCTGATGTTGAAAGAGAAAATAGAAAAAAACTATATCTTGATAATATTATTAGCCTTGAGGACATGGTCAACAGGTCCTATGGCCTACTTGCCAATGCAAGGTTATTGTCGGAAGAAGAGATGATGCAGTCCATGAGCATGATTAATTTGGGGATTGAACTTTCAATCTTAAAGCCAAATAGGGAATTTGACTTTTACCAAGAAATTATGAAGTTAAGAAATGGACACTTACAAATTGAGAGAGGCTCAATCTTAGACCTTAAGTCAAGAGACATCCTAAGGGCTAACAAGTCGAGAGCTCTCATGAAGGAGGTTTTCAAATGAGTATGTTTGGAAAGTTTAGTGAAAAATCACAAAAAGCCATCCTCTTTGCTCAGCAAGAAGCAAGAGAACAGAGGCATTCATATATAGGGTCAGAACACATCCTTCTTGGAATTTTGCGAGAAGGAACAGATGCAGGAGCTCATATACTTTCAAAGCTTGGAATAGATTACAAGAAGGCCAAGGAAACTACTATGGACATAGTTAGCCAAGGCCAGGGTCCAGTTGTGTCAAGTATTGCTTACACTCCAAGGACTAAGAGAATCTTTGAACTTGCTTTTGAAGTGTCAAGAGAAATGGGCGAGAACACAGTGTCAACTGACCACCTTCTACTTGGCATCCTAAGAGAAGGCCAAGGAGTTGCCATCCTAGTTTTGAAGAGACTGGGTATTGATGTCATGAGTCTTGAAAATGATATTTTAAATAATATGGAAGACTATGAAGATTATGAAGAAGGCGACGAAGCTGGATCAGAAGCCCTAGAAAAATATACAACAAACCTAAATAAAAAGGCTGAAGAGGGAAAAATTGACCCTGTAATTGGAAGAGAAAAGGAAATAAAAAGAGTTATCCAAGTCCTATCAAGAAGGACAAAAAACAACCCCGTCCTAATTGGAGAGCCAGGTGTTGGTAAAACTGCCATAGCTGAGGGACTTGCTGCAGAAATTGTTGCAGGAAATGTTCCAGAAATTATGAAGGACAAAATTATTTTAACTCTTGATATCTCCCAACTTATTGCCGGAGCAAAATACAGGGGAGACTTTGAAGAGAGATTAAAAAATGTAACTAAGGAAGCAAGCAAGAATAAAAATATTATTTTATTCATTGATGAAATGCACGTCATCATTGGCGCAGGGTCAGCTGAAGGATCTCTCGACGCTTCCAATATTTTAAAACCTATGCTTACAAGATCTGTCCTACAAATTATTGGAGCTACAACAATTACAGAGTACAGGCAAAAAATTGAAAAGGACTCTGCCTTTGAAAGAAGGCTAATGCCAATAATGGTTGATGAACCAAGCACAGAGGATTCAATAAAGATTATCCAAGGTCTTAAAAAGATTTACGAAGACCACCACCATGTTATTATTCCAGATGAAAGTATTGAAGCTGCTGTAAAATATTCTGACAGATACCTAAACGACAGATTTTTGCCAGACAAGGCCATTGACCTAATTGATGAAGCAAGCTCAAAATTAAAAATAGAGTCCTACAAGGTTCCAGAGTTTGAAGAAAAATATAAGCTTGACCTTGAAGACATTGAAGAAAAGAAAAACCAAGCAGTAAGAGATCAAGACTACGAACTTGCAGCCAACCTTAGAGATGAGCAGAAGAAAGTTGAAAAGGAACTAGAAGACAAGAGAGCTGAATTTAGAGAAAAAGAATCTAAAAAGGAAGTTTCTCCAGAACTTATTGCTGATATAGTTTCTGATTGGTCCAAGGTTCCTGTAACTGAAATGACAGAAGAAGAGACAGAAAAATTAAGAGACCTTGACATCAAACTAAAGGAAGACGTAAAGGGTCAAGACCAAGCTCTTGAGGTACTTGCCAAGGCTATAAAGAGGTCGAGGATTGGGCTTAAGGATCCAAACAAGCCAATAGGTTCCTTTATCTTTGTTGGTCCAACTGGTGTTGGTAAGACTTATCTTGCAAAGAGCTTAGCTAAAAACTTATTTGGCAAAGAAGAAAACATGATTAGGTTCGACATGTCTGAATACATGGAAAAATTTACTGTATCAAGACTTGTGGGTTCACCTCCAGGATATGTTGGTTACGACGAAGGTGGCGAGCTAACAGAAGCTGTTAGGACAAACCCTTATTCAGTAATTCTTTTGGACGAAATTGAAAAGGCCCACCCAGATATATTTAACATTCTTCTACAAATTCTTGATGAAGGAAGGCTAACTGACTCCAAGGGAAGAACTGTAAACTTTAAAGACACAGTTATAATTATGACTTCCAACGCAGGTGCCAACCTCTTAGCTAAGAATTCAGTTTTAGGTTTCTCAACTTCAGAAGACTCTGCAAAGAAAAGTGAATTTGAGAACATGAAGAAGATCATAGACCAGTCCCTAAAGGATATGTTTAAGCCAGAATTTTTAAACAGGGTTGATGATGTTGTAATCTTTAAGGCTCTTGAAAAAACTGAAATCAAGGAAATTGTTAAGAAGATGCTTGATACTTTAAACTTAAGACTTAAGGACATGGGCATAAGTGCAAAATACACAGATAAACTTATCAACTTCCTAGTTGATGAGGGCTATGATAAGGTCTTTGGTGCAAGACCTCTTCAAAGAACTATTACAAAATTAATTGAAGATAAGATCGCCGATGAATTCCTAGATGGAAGCATCAAGGATGGCGACGCAATTTCTGTAGATGTTAAATACAAGAAGGTTCAAATAAAAAAGCTAAAGAAGACAAAAAAGGCGAAAGATGAAAAAGAAAATAGTCTATCAATGTAATAAATGCGGCTACATTTCCCATGGATTTTTTGGGAAGTGTCCCAACTGTGGTTCTTGGAACAGCTTAGAAGAAAAGGAAGAGGAGTCTTCATCAGGCAAGACTTCCACAAGGACCAAAAAAGTTAAAAAAGATGCACAAAAATTAAATACTGTTGCAGTTTCTTCTGATGAGAGAGTCAAGACTAGCATAGAAGAATTTAACAGGGTCATGGGCGGGGGAATCGTTCGTGATTCTGTTAGCATCTTGACTGCAAAGCCTGGTTCAGGTAAGTCAACTCTTCTTATGCAGGTTGCCAATGACCTCGCCAACAAGGGTATGAGGGTCCTTTACGCATCGGGAGAAGAATCAGAAACACAAATTAAGATGAGGGCTGAGAGGATTCTCGACAAACTTTCAGAAAATATTTGGGTCTACTCTGTGACATCACTTAACTCTGTCTTGGACCAAGTTGAAAAAATTGATCCCCAGCTTATAATCATCGATTCAATTCAAACCTTTACTCTTGATGAGTTTCCACAAAGACCTGGCACACCAACTCAAACCATGGAGTGTGCCTACAAGATGACAGAAGTTGCTAAGGACATCGAAAAGCCTCGAATGGTTTTCTTAGTTGGTCAAATGACTAAGCAAGATGAGCTTGCAGGTGTTAGAAGTCTTGAGCACTTAGTGGATACTGTCCTCTTAATTGATGGCGACTCATCAGAGGACTTGAGGTCACTTATGACAACAAAGAACAGATATGGGTCTACTGGTGAAATTGGGTTTTTCTCCATGACAGAAAAGGGAATGATCTCAATCGACAACCCTTCAGAATACTTTATGACTAAGAGGTCGGTAGCAGAACAAGTGCCCGGTTCATCTCTTTCAGTTATAAGAGAGGGAACAAGGCCAATAATTCTTGAGACAGAGGCCCTTGCTTCTAAGTCCTTCCTACCTTATCCATCAAGAATTTCTGAGTCAGTGAGAAGGGAACACCTAAACACTCTTGTTTCAATTCTTGAAGAGAGGGCAGGCATTACCTTTTTAGACAAGAACATTGTAGTCAAGTCAACTGGCGGCATAAAAGTTAAGGAGCAGGCATCAAACCTTTCTGTAATGGTTTCCATTGTTTCATCAACTCTCAACCAGCCCGTTGAATCCAACTCAGTTTTCGTTGCCGATGTGGGACTTACGGGAGAACTAAAAAATGTTCCAAGCCTCGACGTAAGACTTAAGGAAGCAGAGCGAATGGGTTTTAAAAAAGCCTACGTCTCCAAATATTCTAATGTGAAGGAAGAAAACTACAAGGACTTAGAAGTCATCAAGATGTCAACTATCTCTGAAGTCCTAGCAAAAATTTTTAGATTATAAATCTAGATAATAAAAAAACTCTTGTTACTTAGTAAGTAATAAGAGTTTTTCTTTTTGCTAATTTTAAATTTTTTAAGCTTCCTTTGGATGCCTTGTAGATGCAATTGCAAGAGAGACTACAAGTCCAATAAGCATTGGGCACACCCAACCAAGACCAAACTCAGTAAGTGGTAACTTTGTTAACATCTCTCCAAATCCACCAAGAAGTTTCTTGCCTTGTAGAACAAATAAGAAACCAAATAGTAGTGAAACAAGAGAAGGAACCTTAAACACTAAGTCGTCTTTAATTTTTTCATTAAATAGTCCTAGGAAAACTATTGTCATTGCACATGGATAAATAACTTCAAGGATTGGTGCAGAAATTTTAATGATTTGTGTAACACCAAGCATTGATATCAAACATGAAACAATGGAACAAATAACGACAACTCTTTCATAAGAAATTTTGTTGAAAGTTAAGTCGTTAAAGAAGTTACCTGTTGCAGAAATAAGTCCAATAGCAGTTGTAAGACAGGCAAGTGCAGTAATAATACCAAGTATATAAACACCGATGCCGCCAAGAACTCTGTTAGTAATATCAACAAGAAGTAGGGTTGAATCAGTATCAGCATTGTAGATGCCAAGACTTGAAGTTTGAGCTCCAAGATATAATAGGCCTCCGTAGATAAGTGCCAATAAGATTACGGCAATAACACTTGATAAAATAGTTGCCTTGATTTCAATTTTTTGTGAAGAATAATTTCTTGATTTAACAGCGCCAATAACAACAAGGGCAAACATACAACTTGCAATGGCATCCATTGTTTGGTAGCCATCAGTAATACCCTTCTTAAGAACATTGTCGATCATTGTAGTGTCTGCGACTTCTCCCATTGGAGTAATTATTCCCTTAACAATTAGGACTGCCATACAAAGTAAAAGTGAAGGAGTAAGGAACTTTCCCACAATGTCAACAACCTTGCTAGGTCTAATACTTAGTAGACAAGCAATAACGAAGAATATAACAGAGAATAAGTACCTGTTAAAGGCCTCACCAAAGATTGGCAAGATTGCAATTTCATAAGTAGTAGCGGCAGTTCTTGGAGTTGCCAAGAAAGGTCCAATACATAAAATAATTGCAGTAGAAATTATAATTGCAAAGGTCTTGTTAATTCTTGAAGCGAGGACATTGAGGTTACCTTCATACTTAGATAGGGCTATAATTGCCAGTAGGCCTAGGCCTGCATCTGTAATCGTAAAACCTAAAAATCCTATCCACCATTGGTGGCCCGACAATAAACCTAGATAAGGCGGAAAGATTAAGTTTCCAGCTCCGAAGAACATTGCGAATAATGCGAAGCCGATAATAAATAAATCTTTCGTCTTGATTTCATTGTTCATCTTTTTACCTCCATAATAATATTTTTTCTATTCTACCACATCGGGAAGGATTTTGATACACAAATTATTGATTAGATACAAATATTTTGATATTATCAGTATTATTGAAAGGAAGGTTGACATGGATTACAAAGAAGCTGTAGCTTGGCTTGAAAATAGAAACATACCTCTTGGAGAATTTACCCTAGATAACATAAAGGCTCTTTTAGAAATTTTTAATAAGCCTCAAGATAAATTAAAAATAATTCACATAACAGGAACTAATGGCAAGGGATCAGTAGCAAGTTTTATCAATAACGCCCTTATAGAAAATAATTATTCAGTGGGCAAGTTCACATCGCCTTATATAACAAACATACGTGAAGAGATAGAAGTTAATAGGGAAGTCATAAGTGAAGAGGACTTTGCAAAGCTTGCCAGCGAAGTTAGAAAAGAAGTTGAAGAACTTGATAAGAAAGAAATTTTTGTAAGTGGCTTTGAAATTTTAACTTCCATAGCTTATATTTACTTTGCAAGAAAAAATTTGGACTTTGCAGTAATGGAAGTTGGTATGGGAGGACGAGTTGATGCAACGAATGTAATGGAAAAATCTATCCCAGTCTTTTGTCATATAGCCCTTGACCACGCAAACATCTTAGGAGATACCTTGGAGAAGATTGCACATGAAAAGGGTGGAATCATAAAAGAAAATTCTCATGTCTTCTCTTATCCTCAAGCTGAAGAAGCAAAGGAAGAGCTAAAGAAAATCTCAAAGGAAAAGTCTTCTAGCTTTAGTGACTTCGAATTTGACGAAGTTGAAATAATTTCTTCTAACGAATATGGAAACAAATTTAACTTTAGAACATATAAGGATGTAGAAATTTCTCTTATAGGAGACCACCAAGCCTATAACGCAGCTCTTGCTATTATGGTTTTGGAATATTTAAGAAACGACTATAAGTTGGACAAAGATAAAATTATAGAGGGACTAAGGAAGGCAGAGAACATTGGAAGGACAGAATGTCTTTCAAGAGATCCACTTATTGTAGTTGACGGGTCCCATAACCTAGACTCCATTGAAGGAATAGAAAAAAGTGTAAAGAAGTTCACTTACAATAAATTGATTTTAGGTTTCTCTTTATTAAAGGATAAGGACCACAAGCATATCTTAGAAAAAATTGAAAGGCTTGCAGATAAAATTGTCTTAACAGAAATTGATAGCGATAGGTTCACAGACGTTGATTTACTAGAAAAGGAATTTAAAGAAATTTCTAACAAAGAAATTTTTGCCATCAAGGACAGGAAGGAAGCAGTAGAAAAAACTCTTGAACTTGCAGGTGAAGGCGACATGATCCTCTGGTGTGGGTCTCTCTACCTTATCAAAGACATAAGAAAAATAGTTTTAGAAAAATTAAATTAAAATTGCAATAAAAAATCCCCTTGACTGCTCAAGGGGATTTCTTATGAGTTCTCCAAAGGGAGAATATGTAAATCCTAAATAAAAAAAGGATCTTAACCAAGACCCTTATTTATATAGCTCTTTCGACTTTACCAGATCTTAGGCATCTAGTACATACGTTAATTCTTTTTCTTGATCCATTAACTACAGCCTTAACTCTTCTAATGTTAGGAGACCAGCTTCTGTTAGAACGAGAGTGAGAGAAAGAGATTTTATTTCCAAATGATTTTTCTTTTCCACAAATTTCACATCTTTTAGCCATAACGCACCTCCTTTAGTTATTAAGCAGACAATATTTTATCAAAAAAGCCCGCTAAGTGCAAATATTTTTTCAATATGTTATTATTTTACACTAAATTCTAATTTTTTACAAAGGATATTTTGAAAATCTGTTAATATGGGACAAGTTCTGATATAATGTACTAGATAAGGAGGTGCCCTCATGCCGGCAATTATAAATAGAGAACTTGGAAATATTGTAATAGAAGATAGCGTACTTGCAAACATAGCAGGAATCTCAGCTATGGAATCCTACGGAATTGTTGGAATGGCATCAAAAAATGCCGCAGATGGAATTTTTGAATTATTGAGATTCGAAAATCTTTCAAAGGGAATTGTAGTAAAGACTGACGAAAATGAAATTTCTATAGAACTTCACGTTGTACTAGAATATGGAGTTAAAATTTCTACTGTTGGTGAAAATATTATAGAGAGAGTTAAGTTTAATATAGAAAATTTAACAGGACTTGAAGTTGACAACATAGAAGTCCTAGTAGAAGGTATTAGACTTAAGTAGTGGAGGTAAGATTTTGGAAATAAATAAAATTAATGGTCCCCTATTAAAAGAAATTTTTAAGGGAGCCGTAAATTATCTAATATCCAGAAAGGAAGAGGTCAACGCCCTTAATGTGTTCCCTGTTCCCGATGGAGATACAGGAACTAACATGAGCCTTACATCAAAATCTGCCTTAAAACAAATTGAAAGCTTAGAGGGAGATTTTACTGCTGGAGATGTTTCAGCTGCTGCAGCTCGTGGTGCTCTTATGGGAGCTAGGGGTAACAGTGGTGTTATTCTTTCACAACTTCTTAGAGGTTTCTCAGAAGGCCTAGAAGGAATAGATGAAGCAAGCACTTCAGACCTTGCTCATGCCTTCAAAAAGGCAAGTGAAACAACTTACAAGGCTGTTATGAAACCAATTGAAGGAACAATTCTAACAGTTGGAAGAGAAACTGCTGACTTTGCCATTAGACATTATAAAAAGGCTGAAGATACAATTACATTTTTAGAAGATGTAATTGTAGAAGCAAATAAATCCCTAGATAACACACCAAATCAACTTGAAGTTTTAAAGGAAGCTGGTGTTGTTGATGCTGGTGGTAAGGGTCTTGTTGTCCTACTTGAAGGGGCTCTTAAGGTCCTAAAGGGCGAAGACATTGCTGACCAAAGTGAAGATGAAACCCTAAAGAAAAAGGCCCAAAAAGAAGTCCAATTCACTGAAGCAGACACTTCTTTAAAATATGGTTACTGTACAGAATTTATTATAAATACTGACTACGAAGATATTGATGCCCTAAGAGAAAAAATTTCTCCGCTAGGAGATTGCCTTCTAGTAGTTGGTGGTGGCGGGACTCATCTTATTAAGGTTCACGTTCACACAAATGACCCAGGAATTGTATTGCAACATGCTTGCGAGCTTGGACTACTTCAAGATATCAAAATCGATAATATGAGATACCAACACAGGGAAGTTCTCTTTGATGATGCAGAAGTTGCTGAAGCTAAAAAGAGAGAAGAAGAGGAAGAGTTAATCGAAGAAAAAGATTATTCTTTCATCACTGTTTCCATGGGAGATGGAATGACAGAAACTTTCAAATCTCTTGGCGTTGACTATGTTGTTGCAGGTGGACAAACAATGAACCCATCAACAGAAGACTTCTTAAAGGGAGTTGACAAGGTTGGTGGCAAGGTAATCTACCTAATTCCAAATAACAGCAACATAATTTTATCAGCAGAACAAGCTAGGGATATTTCTGACAGAGAAATCATTGTAATTCCATCAAAATCTGTTCCACAAGGTATTGCAGCTATGCTTGCCTTCAATGAAGATGCTTCAAAAGAAGAAAACAAAGAAAATATGATGGAAGCAGTGGCTAGTGTAATCGACGCATCAATAACCTATGCAGTTAGAGACACTACAATCAATGGAAAAGAAATTCACAAGGACGACATTATAGGTATCGCAGCTAAGGATATAATTTCTAGTGGCAAGACTGTATATGATGTTGTTACAGACACTGTGGACAAGCTAATGGACGAAGACATTTCTCTTGTTACACTTTTCTATGGAGAAGATGTAAGTGAAGAAGATGCAGAAGTAGTTCGCGAAGCAATAGAAGAAAAATATCCAGATATTGATATAGATGTAATAGAAGGCGACCAACCAATTTACTACTACATCATATCTCTTGAATAAATTTTAGATTATTAATTAGCCCGAAGTTTTGCTTTGGGCTTTTCTTATAGGAAATAAAATAGGAGACAATTATGAACTTATCGGACCCTATAAAAAGCTTAAAGGGAATTGGACCCAAGAGGGCAGAGCTCTTTCACAAGCTTGGAATTTATACAATTGAAGACCTCCTCCACTTTTATCCCAGAAGATACGAAGACTCTTCAAAGGTCACTAGGGTTTCAGAAGCTAGGATTGGAGAAAAAAACACCTTTAGAGTAAGAATACTTTCAAAACTTCAAAACAGAAGAATTAGAAAGGGACTTACCCTCACAAGCTTCTTGGCAGAAGATGAATCAGGAGAAGTTGAACTATCCTTCTTTAATGCCTTCTATCTTCACAATAAAATTTTGCCTGGAAGATGTTACCTAGTCTATGGCAAGGCAGACTACTTTAGGGGAAGGGTTACCATGTCGAGTCCTGAGATTGAAGAAGTCGATAACTTAAAGAAGCTTGGTAAGATTTCTCCCATTTATAATTTAACTGAAGGTCTAAACAATTTTGTTTTTGAAAAAGTTGTTGAACAAGTGATAGGTGAAAATCTTTTTAGGGAAAACCTGCCAGGAGAAATTCTAGAAAAATATTCTTTTCTCGGCAAGAATGATGCCATAAGGGCCATTCACTATCCCAAGTCTAGAAAAAATTACATCCAGGCCAGGGAGCGACTTATCTATGAAGAACTATTTTTGTTTGAACTTTCCATCTTAAAGAACAAGGTCCAAAACGAAAGACGAGATGCCATAAAGTTTGAAATCAAAGATCAGGTTTTTGATTTTATAAATAAATTACCCTTTAAGTTGACGGAAGGCCAAGATACAGTCATAAAAGAAATCTTAAGCGACATGAAAGAGGGCAAGGCCATTAACAGACTTATCCAAGGTGATGTTGGTAGTGGTAAGACAATTATAGCCATTATAATAATGTACCTTGCCTATCTAAATGGTTACCAGTCATCAATCATGGCACCAACAGAAATTTTGGCAAAGCAACACTTTGAATCCTTTGTAGAATTACTAGAGCCACTTGGCATAAAAGTTGGGCTCTTAATAGGATCAATTTCTAAGAAAGCAAAAAGAGACATCTTAGATAATCTCGAGATGGGGTCCATCGACATCATAATAGGAACCCACGCCCTCATAGAAGAAAATGTAGTCTTCAAAAAGCTGGGAGTTAATGTAATTGACGAGCAACATCGTTTTGGAGTTATCCAAAGAAATATGCTACAAAATAAAAACAAGGACGCAGCAACTCTTGTTATGTCGGCAACACCAATTCCAAGGAGCCTTAGCCTCGTACTCTATGCAGACCTTGACGTCTCCATAATAAAGTCCATGCCAAAGGGACGAAAGCCAATAAAAACAATTGCTATAAATGAAAATATGCTGGAAAAATCTCTAGCTTTTATTAAAAAAGAATTGGCAGAGGGAAGACAGGCCTATGTAATCTGTTCTTTAATAGAAGAAAACCAAGACTATGAAAACTTACAAGCAGTGGAAAAAGTCTACGAAGAACTTAGCCAATACTTCAGTGATTTTAATCTAGGACTCCTTCACGGAAAGATGAAGGCAGAAGAAAAAAATCAGGTCATGAATGATTTTGCAGAAAATAAAATCAACCTCTTGGTTTCAACAACAGTAGTAGAAGTTGGAGTCAACGTACCCAACGCCAGCGTAATAATGATTTACAATGCAGAGAGATTTGGTCTCTCAACCCTCCACCAACTACGAGGAAGAGTTGGAAGAGGGGACCAACAATCCTACTGCATCCTCTACAATCTTTCTAAAAGTGAAATTTCTTGGGAGAGGATGAAGATAATGACTGACTCCAATGACGGATTTTATATTACCAACAAGGACTTAGAGCTCAGAGGTTTTGGGGACATACTTGGAACAAGACAATCGGGCATGCCAAACTTAAGACTTGCTAACCCCTTTAGGGACGAAACAATTTTAAAATACGCAGCTGACGACGTGAAAAAAATCCTGGGAGAGGATCCAAACTTAGAAGGAGAAAAATATTCCTACCTAAACAAAGAAATCACTGAATTTTACTCAGATTTGAACTAAATATCTTTTAAATTATCCTTTCTTATGGTAAAATAAAACTAATTTGGAGGCTTTATGAGAATAATTTCAGGAAATAGAAGGGGACTCAAATTAATAGCTCCCAAGGGACTAGATACAAGGCCCACAGAAGATAGGGTCAAGGAATCGGTTTTCAATATCTTGGGACAAAACTTCTTTGACGTCACAGTTTTAGATTTATTTTGTGGATCTGGAGCCAATGGAATAGAATTTCTATCAAGGGGAGCTGAAAAAGCTTACTTCGTAGACAAGTCAAAGGAAGCCATAGACTGTGTGAGGAAAAACCTAGACAAGGCCAAACTCACAGACCAGGCAATAGTCATAGAAAACCACTTGAACCAAGCTATGAAAAACCTTGACACAGAATTCGACTACATCTACATGGACCCACCCTTCGAAAGACGAGACTTATACAAAAAAGCCTTTAAACTAATAAGAGAACATAGAATACTAAAGCCCAATGGAAAATTAATTGTGGAGTACAACACAGACAAGCCACTCTTAATAGGCGAAGGCTTTGTAGAAATAAAAAACAAAAAATATGGAAACACATCAATTTCCATATGCGGATGGGATGAAAATGAAAGTAATATATGCAGGTAGCTTTGATCCAGTGACCAATGGCCACCTAGACATAATAAAAAGAGCAAGAGAAATTTTTGGAGAAGTCATAGTTGCAGTCCTAGACAACACTTCAAAAAAGGGCCTCTTCACAGTAGAAGAGAGAAAAGCCCTCCTTCATGAAGTCTTAGATGGCATGGAGGGGATTGAAGTAGATTCCTTTGACGGACTCTTAGTAGAATATGCAAAAAAGAAAAACTGCAAAGTAGTAGTTAGGGGTCTTAGATCAGCAACAGATTACTTCAGTGAATATACCCTTGCTATGGCAAATAAAAATTACAAAGACAGCATAGAAACAGTTTTTTTATTGTCATCCAATGAAAATTTATTTGTAAGTTCATCACTTGCAAAAGAAGTAGCCAACTTTGACGGAGATACAGATTTATTCGTGCCTCCTATTGTAGGAGAAGCTATGAAGAAAAAATTACTTAGGAGGAAGATATGAATTTAATTGATTTAGTTGAAGAATTAGAAGACCTTGTGGAAACATCATCACAAATTCCACTAACAAGCAAGGTAATGGTAGATAGGGAAGAGTTTTTAGAAATTGTTAGCGAACTAAGAACACAAATCCCTGGAGAAGTTTCAGAAGCACAAAGAATTGCTCAAGACAAGGAAGACATCATCAATGGTGCTCACGATGAAGCAGACAAGATTATCTCTGCAGCAAGAGCACACTCAGAAAAGATTATTGACGAAAACGAACTTGTAAGACAAGCAAATGAAAGAGCAGCTGAAATATTAAAATCTGCAAAAGAAGAGTCAACTCAAATAAGAGAAGGCGCAAGAGACTACGCAGACGAACTACTTGAAAACACACAAGTAAACCTTTCAGAAATTATAAAAATGCTTAACGAAAATAGACAAGAGTTAAGAGGATAAATAAAGAGATAGACCTGAGTTAAAAGCTCAGGTCTTTTTTGTTGTACGCTTTAGCATGAATAAACCACCAGCTATGCTGGTGGTAGAAAAATAAAGCTTTAGCTTCAAGCAAAAAACCTCCCGTGATAAACTATTAATGTTACTGGCAGTAGCATAAATAGAAAAGGGAGGTATCCTAAAATGGATAAAAATAGTTTATCACATACATCCTGGAATTGTAAGTATCACGTAGTATTTGCTCCAAAATATAGAAGACAAGTAATTTATGGAAGGTTAAAACAAGATATAGGAAAAATATTAAGGGATTTATGTGACAGAAAAGGAATAAATATAATAGAAGCAGAATGCTGTCCAGACCATATTCATATGTTATTGGAAATTCCACAGAAATACAGCATATCTCAAACAATGGGATATTTAAAAGGGAAAAGTAGTCTAATAATATTTGATAGGCATGCAAATTTAAAATACAAATATGGGAATAGACACTTTTGGTGCAGAGGATATTACGTAGATACAGCAGGAAAGAATGCGAAAAAGATACAAGAATATATAAAAAATCAATTAAAAGAAGATTACATGGCAGATCAAATAAGTATAAAGGAATTTGTAGACCCGTTTACGGGTGAGCAAGTGAACAAAAGCAAAAAATAAGGTGCTTTAGCACCAGCTGTGAAAATTGGTGCACGAGAAAGAAAGTTCAAAGCATGGAATGCTGCCGGTAACAGCCCCTTATAGGGGCAAAACAAACCACCGGCTTAGCCGGTGGTTATGATTAGGTGCCAAGGAGGAAAAAGATGAAAAAATTATTTGCAAGAATGTCGGGCGTGTTTTCAATTGCTTTTTTAGTGTTTTCTACGCATGCAGGTGGAGGCTTTGCATCAGGAAATCAAACTAATACTTATTTTATTAGGTTTGGTTGGCCAGGAATTATTGGAGCAGTCCTTGCCATGATTTTACTTAATTGGACCTTTAAGGAAGCCATAGTTATGTACAACTCAAGGGGTCTAAAGTCCTACAAGGAGCTTTTTGAAACACTTTACCATCCCTTTGACAAGTTAGAAATCGTATTTGAGTTTTTCTACTACATCATGATTGTCATGGCTATTGCATCTTCAATTTCTGGTTCAGCTTCAGCTATGTATGAGTTTTTTGGATGGGGCTATGGCATATCTGTAGTAGCTGTCAGCTCTTTTATTTTGATAATAAGTATTTTTGGAGAAAAGCTTGTAAGAAGATTGGGAAGTTTTATGGGAATCATTATTCTTTTCACTTCAATTTTGATTTTTATAGTTGGAAGTATAAAGGGCAATTTTATTCATCAAATTAGCTTGAATTTTTACACAGAAGGATTTAAAAACTTCAAACATGCTCTTGTAAGTGCCTTTATTTATGCAGGCTTCCAATGTGTTCAAATTCCATCAGTTATATCTTGCTCGGGAGTGTTAAAGGATGAAAGAGAAGCAAGTATGTCTATGAAAATTTCATTTTTCATTAACACAGTGGCTCTTGTGCTTTCATGTGTCATGCTTTTATCTTGGTCCGACTATTACAATTCAGTAGAAGGTGGGGCAGTCATACCAACTCTTACAGCTACAAGGGCCATAGGCATTGGATGGATGAGCAAATTTTATGTCGCTTCTTTAATAATTTGTTTAATATCAACTGGCCTTTCAATAATTTTTGGATTTGTATCAAGATTTGAAAATTCAAAAAAACTTTCTGGGATTGAGTCACTTGGTCTTAGAAGATTTGGACTTGCTCTTTTTGTAATCATCCTATCAATGTTTATTTCAATGGCAGGTTTTACAAATATTATTAAATACGGCTATGGCTATTGCGGCTATATCGCCATAAGTTTTATAGTTATCCCTTTTATTACAGTGGGCTATTACAAGAACAAAAAGTATTTACAAGGAGATTTTCAACCTAAATTACTTTTAGTTAAGATCAAAAATTAAACATTAAAAATTAAAAAATAAAAAAAT
>OKOP01000217.1_pt1 | contig 19214 bp, 16 predicted proteins | sample 1612641 | NCBI WGS metagenome assembly OKOP01 (sample SAMN04436810, study PRJEB24849) | human gut metagenome | biome: human gut; feature: NICU; material: stool | host: Homo sapiens | place: USA: Saint Louis, MO | collected 2011-08-20
GCTCCCCCGCTGGCATGGCGATGGGCCAGATCGCCGGCGGCTGAAAATAAAGGAGCAGCTATGGGTAAGCGACTGTGGGTTGAGCGTAACAAGGACGGTTCGTGGGATGCGTTCAGCGACGATGGCGCACACATTAAGTTCGGCAAGGATCGTGGCCAGTTCACGCCGGGCGATCTGATGAAGGTCGCGCTGGCCGGTTGCGCCGCGCTGTCCAGCCAGTTCGCCATCGAACATACGCTGGGTGAGGGCAAGGGTGCCAAGATTGTGGTGGATGGCACGTACGACCCGGAAAATGACGCCTACACCGGTTTCGAGGAGCAGGTGGTGATTGATGCTTCCGACGCCGGTCTGTCCGAGGAGGATGCCGACAAGCTCAAGGAGCGCGTCACCCGCCATATCGACAAGGGTTGCACGGTCAAGCACACCTACGTGCAGGAGACCCCGGTGCGCATGAACGTCACCGTCAAGCACTGAGACGGGATATAAATCGAAGAGGCTCCCTGGCGGGAGCCTCTTTCCGTATATTCGGACTTTACTGGCGATCGGGATCGATGGTCTTTTCGATCTGCTGGGCGACTTCAGGCTCGGCTGCGGACACCGGAATCTCCTCGACGCCGGCAATCTCCTCCAGCGACTTGGTAGGCACTTCGGCGGGCGAGCTCGGCACGGTGTCGAGACGCGATTCCGCGGCCTCAACATACTTGCGTGGCACCACGTACACCGGGCCGACCGCATGCTGCAGCAGGCCCTGGCTGGTGGAGCCCAGCAGCAAGCCAGTGAAGCCGCCGCGACCACGGGAGCCGACAACAACCACATCGTGATCGTAGCTGGCCTTGGTCAGGGCGCTCACGGCCGGGCCGGAAACGATCTGCTTGTTGATCTTCAGATCAGGATGCGATTCCTGCAACGGCTTGATGCGCACCTCAAGATCGTCCTTGTAGGACTCCATGACGGCGTCCTCGCCGTCCACACCCTTCAGGTTCGGCACAGCGGAAATCACGTCCAGTTCCGCACCCCAGCACGTGGCGAAGTCGGCGGCAATGTCCAGCGCCTTCAGACCCCACTTGGATTCGTCGGAGCCGACGGCCACCTTGGTGATCGTGTTGTTCAGGTGCATCAGGTTACCGTCATCATCGGTGTACGGCACCACCACAATCGGGCAGTAAGCATATGCCGGCAGCGATGAGGACGTAGTGCCCAGCAGGCGCTCGGCCAGACCGCCCTTGCCACGGTTGCCAATGACGATCAGATTGTAGTTACGAGACAATTCGACGAACACCGATGCCGGATCTCCGGTAACAATCAGTGTGGCGGCTTCGACGCCCTGCTCGTCTGCGATGGCCTTGGCCTTGGACAGAATCTCCTGAGCATCGGAATGCGCGGCGTTATCGTCCCCCATCGCCGTGTAAGTGGCATCGAACGAAACGGCGGCATAGCTCGGCAGGGAATATGCGCAGACAATCTGCAGCGTCAGCCCCGCGTGCTTTGCATAATTCGCGGCCCACCATGTTGCCTTGTAACTGGCATGCGACCCGTCAACGCCGACGAGAATAGCCTTGTCGTTAATCATGACGACCTCCTTGAAGTTATTGCGGCACGAATACCGCGTATCTCAACAATACCCCGCGACACTCGGTTTGGCCGGTATCCTCCGCTCAAAAAGAAATCCGCGTATACGAAAAAGGCACACCCCAAAGGACGTGCCTTAATACGAATTCGCTTACCGCATAATTCTTGTCACATCACGCGGCGAATGGAATATCCAGCTCCACCGAATACGGAAACGTCGCTTACTGCCGTTCCCTGCACCGGGTTCATAGCATTCATCACCTGTCCGTTACCGATGTAAATGGCCGCATGAGTACCATTCGCAAGAATGTCACCCGGCTTGGCATCCGCCAAGCTTGCGACCGGAGTACCCACGGTGGCTTGAGCACCAGAGGTACGAGGCAGGGAGATGCCAAACTGGGAGAAGACGTACTGCACAAAACCGGAGCAATCCCATCCTGCCGGAGTGTTGCCGCCGGCAACATACGGATAGCCTTGGAACTTCAGTGAGAAGCTAGCAAGCTCAGCGCCAGTGCCAGTGCCAGTCATTTTACCCAAGTCAACCTGTGGAATCGACGCACGCTGTTCAGAGCGGCTGGCTGCCGCAGCAGCAGCGGACTGGGCTGCAGCAGCTTCATCAGCGGCTTTCTGAGCCGCCGCCGCTGCAGCAGCTTCCTTCTCGCCCTGAGACTCGGTCTGTGGCACATCAAGAGTCTCGATGCCACCCCATTTAGAGTTCTCATCAACCGAGGTGGAGGTGGATTCGGCGAACAAATTCTTCTTCACCGAACTCGCCTTCGGGAAAGAACGTGAGGACACCACAGCACTCGTCTGCGCGGAATCGGCAGAGGCAAACGGGGCTACGCACGCAAACATGGCACCCGTGGCGATAATCGCCTCTGATGTGGAAATAATAGTCTTAACGCTCATCATCAACGCCATACACTAGCACACATGGGTCGATTTCATAACAGGAATAGCATTTCGAAGATGATGTCGCGGGTGCATCATTCGGCAGGAGAACGCAACAGGCCTCGGATACCGATCGGCATCCGAGGCCTGCAATAAATCAATCAATAAGACTGCATCACGGGATACGCACCACGATGGTGAGCTTTTCGGTCATGGCACTAGCGAGAGCCACGCTATAGCCATTCCATCCACCATGGACCGCCTGACCGTTGCCGACATACAACGCCACATGATCGTAGTGTGCACCACCGTTCCATCCACCGGTGTTGGCATAAATCAGAATATCGCCCGGCTGCAGGGATCCGTCTGTGACTACGTGGCCACCAGGAACATTGACGTACTCTTCAGGCCAACCGTGGAAGTTAATGCCACGGGCCGCCAACGCTTGACTGACCAATGCGGTGCAGTCCATGCTCTGTCCGATCAAAGAATACGCACGGTCGATAGAGGCACCGGCACCAGCGGAAACCGAACCACTGGCATCGGAATAAGTAACAGAAGAGCGAGACTCATTACGGCTCGCGGCGTTGGCCTGCTCCTGGGTCGCCTGAGCCTCGACCTCCGCCTGCTTCTCGGCCTCCTCTTCGGCAGCCTTCTTGGCCGCTGCGGCATCCTTTTCCGCCTGAGATTCCGTCTGCGGCACATCGAGGTTCTCAATGCCGCCCCAATCAGCATTGTCCTCAACGCTCGTGGCAGTGGCTTCAGTCGTCAGATCTTTGCGCACCTGGGTGTACGAGGGGAAGGACTTGGTGGAAGTCACAGTAACACCCTCAGCTGCAGTTGCTGTAGGAACAAACATAAACAAGCAGGCACAGGAGACAATCGCGGCAACAATGGAAGAAGCTACAGTTTTGGTCTTCATAGAACCATCACCCTACACGGTGCGCATTAACTCGTACAGGATGGAAGAAATAAAACACCCCGGAGCTATTGGGATATATCGGCGTGTCGGCACAGGTCAGTTCGGACTAATACGCGGCCGCAACACTTGAAATGTCATTTCGCGCGAACGATTGCCGATAGGGCGACGTCACATCCGAACAGTAATCACCGAATGTAAGCCAATGAAATGAATCAGTAGTGAACGTACTGGAACTTACCGGCTTCGGCGGCGCTGAACGTACGGGTCGAAATCACACCCAATCCCTTGGCATTGGATTCGGAGATCTCAATGGAGCCGTCGGCATTGATCTTTTCCAGAACGGCAACATGGCCGTACGCGCCATCGGCATCGGCCTGGCCAGGAGCGAACACCACAGCATCACCGACATGGCGAGGAGTGTTGTCCACCCAATAGCCCAGAGCGGAAGCTGACGCCGCCCACGCGCCACCATTGCCGAAGTTGCCGCTGGAAGGCAGGCCCAGTTCGGCACGACGCTGGTACGCGTACCACGTGCACTGACCCCACGGATAGTTGTTGGAGTTGGTGCCAACGGCATGGTTCGGGTTGAAGCCAGCCGGCACAGCATCGCCATCGGCATCCACGAGAGCCGACACCACAGGATTGTTCGCATTATTGCGATTCATCAGCTTGGCGTCCAAGGTGCTGTCTGAATTGCTCAGCCCCCAACCGCCTTCATTGGTGGACTGTGCGGTAACGGAGGATGAACTCAGATCAGTACGTGCTTCGGAACGAGAAGCCGCAGTCACATCGCTGATGCGCTTAATCTGCGTGGTCGTCGTGGCCGGATCAGCCACGAACGAGTTCGCGGCGTCGTCATTGTTGGAAAACGCGAGAGAACCTGCGGCCGTGCCGACCAGAGCGGCCAGTGAGGCCGAGGCAAGAATATGGCTACGGCGTTCAGCGGCACGAGCGGCCTCACGAATGGAACGGCGGGTCTGGGGAGCGATTTCGTTGATCTTCTCGGCAATGGCCGGATCAAGCCCCAAAACAACGGCGTCGCTACCAGCGGATTGCACCGCACGCACAGCACGAACGGAATGAGAACCCTTGCCGGAGGCAAACAATGCCTTCGCTAAGCTGAACTTCTGGCGCGAGACCGTGGTCGCTTTATGCGAAGCATGCTTCATACTACGTTAACTCCTTGGATGGGTTCGGCGGGGTCATTTCGACGACCTCGTATGACCGTCACAATTGAGTACTGTACAACGAACAGAGGTCAATCCTCAATGTGATCCCCCACCATCCGGGTGTGTCAAACGATTTACGTAACCGTGCGGCCGGGTGAAAAAACTGCCTTGTTTCCGCCCGTTCACGAACCTCACTATCCGGTTATCGGAAGAATCACTAACTCATGTCATTCCGACACACCGTAACCATGATGTGCTGCGTACATTCTGCACTGCATTCCGCATTGCCACCACTGCCGCCCGGCACCCCGGAATTCCGCAGTAACCCCGCAGTAATCCCGCACACCGAGCATTATCCGCGATATTCCCCAACACTGGTCTACCCTTGAAACCATGACTATCACACTGAGTATTCCCGAGTCGCTGAAGCCCGAAGATGGTCGCTTCGGCTCCGGCCCCAGCAAAATCCGCCCCGAACAGATCGCCGCGCTCGACGCCGGCGCCACCACCCTGCTTGGCACATCACATCGCCAGGCACCAGTCAAGCAACTGGTCGCTTCGATTCGTGAAGGTCTGCGCGAGTTCTTCCACCTGCCTGAAGGGTATGAGGTGGCGCTTGGCAACGGTGGCGCCAGCGCGTTCTGGGAGATTGCCTGCGCTTCGCTGATCACCCGTCGCGCCGCATTCGGCACGTATGGCTCGTTCAGTGCCAAGTTCGCCGCGTCCGCCGCGAACGCACCCTTCCTTGAAGACCCGGTGCTGTTCCCCGGCGAGCCGGGCACTTACCGTCTGCCTGAGCTCACCGAGGGCGTGGACACATATTGCTGGGCTCACAACGAGACCTCCACTGGTGTGGCCGCCCCGATTCGCCGCGTGGCTGGAAGTCGTGAAGCTGGTGCCTTGACCGTCATCGACGGCACCAGCGCAGCCGGCGCTTTGCCTGTGGACATCAGCCAGACCGACGTCTACTACTTCTCACCGCAGAAGGCCTTCGGTGCCGATGGCGGTCTGTGGGTCGCCATCCTCTCCCCCGAAGCTATCGATCGTGCGGCAGGCGTCGAATCAAGCGCTCATCTGGAAGGCGCACATCGCTGGGTGCCGCCGTTCCTCTCGCTGACCACGGCACTGAACAACTCCCGCAAGGATCAGACCCTGAATACGCCCGCCGTGGCCACCCTGATCATGATGGAAAACCAGATTCGCTGGCTCAACAACAACGGCGGCCTCGCCTGGGCCACCACACGTTGCGCCAAGTCCGCATCCATCCTGTACTCGTGGGCCGAGCGCTCCGAATACGCCGCTCCGTTCGTCGTCGATGCGGACGCACGCTCGAACGCCGTGGTCACCATTGATCTGGACGAGCGAGTCCAGGCCTCTCAGGTACTGTCCATCCTGCGCGAGAACGGCATTGTGGACGCCGCCGGCTACCGCAAGCTGGGCCGCAACCAGCTGCGCGTTGGCGTGTTCCCCTCGGTGGAACCGGCTGATGTCATGGCCTTCACCAAGTGCGTCGACTACGTGGTCGAGCACCTGTGATGGCATATATGCCCCGCATTGCCGACCATATATGCCATGCACATTGATCGGTCTCAACTGATGCCGATTGAATAAATCGTAGGGAGGGATGTTTGACGCCCCTCCCTACTCTTACTACAGTGCATGAGTATGAAGTTCGCGCCTCTCATTGACCCTGCCGTCCGCAAACCCGCACCCAAGCCCGTACGGGTGGATCTGCGTAAGGTGTTTGCCATCGGTACCGGTCTATGGATTGTGGCGTTGATTGTCGTGCTGATTCTGCTGGCCGTGGGCTACAGCGTAATGCCGTTGGTGATTATGTGCGTGGCCGGCGTCATTATTGGCTTGCTACTGCTGGTCTGGGAATACTTCGACCGCTGGGACTACCGCCGCCTCGGACAGTAACGCAACACAAGCTCCCTCTGATGACGGGAGCTGTCAGCGTAGCTGATTGAGGGAGAGACCGCGGCCGCAGGTCGCTCATCAAACAGCATTGGTGGCATGCAAGGCATGCCACCAATTCCTTACCTCACTGCGCCAACGGCAACGTAAGGCTGAACGTACTGCCTTGCCCGGGCGCGCTCCATACGGTCACATCGCCATGATGGGTCAGCGCCACATGCTTGACGATGGCCAAGCCTAGGCCCACGCCATCCGCCGTGCGATTGCTCTGTTCCACGCCCCGGTAGAACCGCTCGAAGATGCGCGCCTGGTCCTTCTTAGCGATGCCCGTGCCTTGGTCAATCACGCGAATCACCGCGCGGTCGCCATCCTTGTCTTTGGATGCGGACACGCTGACCACGCCATTTTCCTTGGAATAGCCGATGGCGTTTTCGATGAGCTTGGTCACGGCGCTGTCGATCTGGTCCGCCTCACCATTGATGACTAGATCATCGTCGCCCTTGATGTTCAGCTGCACGCCAGCCTCGGCTGCCTGCGGCTCCAGTCGCGCCGCCGTGGCCCTGAGCTGTTCCATAACGTTCAGTCGGTTGGCGGAAGACGGCGTAATCGGCTCCTGCGCGCGTATGAGCAGCAGCAAATCAGACACCATGTGGTTGAGCTTGCTGCAGCTGGAACGCACCTGGCGAGCGTCGGCAGCCACCTGCTGTTCGTCCAGATTGCCGGACTCCAGCGAATCGGCGAGTTTGGCCAGAGCCTCAGTGGGGCCCAACAATTGCTCGGACACATTGGTAATAAACGAGTCACGCACTTGAGCGAAACGAATCACATCACTGACATCGGTAATCAACACGATGACGAACTGCTCGTTGATACGCCCTACAGTCACCTTCAGCCAGTTGGGGCGGTGGACGGACTGCGTGGCGACGTGATCGCCCTTGTTCTGGTCTGCGACGTACCGCTCCGGAGTATCGGTGGTCAAGTCGAACTGGCGCTTGCCACCGGACTTGCGCGCCTCGTGAATGGCATCCAGCACATGCTGCTGGGCAATGGCGTCATCTGACACCACACCCAGGCGGTAGGCGGCGGGATTGCAGCGGACCACCTCGTCGTGCTCGTCGACCACCACGGACGCACCTGGCAGCATGGACAGCAGCGTGGCGGTGTCGTCGGACAGATCGTCATTGTCGTCATCATCGGCCAGCGGCGATTCCATGGACACTCGATGTGTCGCAAATCCCACGATGAGCGTGATGATTCCTACCACAAATAAAACAGCCGTGACAATAAGAGCAATCGCGGCGACGAGCGGCATCTGTGTCATGCCCCCATTCTTTCACACCACACGCCGGGATTGCGGTTTGCCGGCACGCCGGTAACATGAATTTCAGGTGAACAACCCAATGAACAGTAGAACAACTTGAGGTTGCCATTACCTACGTTGAAGTGGGGAACAAGTACTGGAATAATACACTGGTACAGGTTGCAATAAGCAAGCATGAAAGGCTAGAGAAATGCGCGTTATTTTCAACGAGGAGCTGAAGCAGGTTGCTGACGACCTCGACCGTATGGCGCAGAACGTACGCAAGGCGATCAAAGGAGCTGGGGAAGCCCTGCTGAATCAGGACGTTGAAGCCGCACAGACTGTGATTGACGGCGACATCGAAATCGATGCCCTGGAGTCCTCTGTGATTGACCAGTGCGTCAAGTTGCTCGCCAAGCAGAATCCGGTGGCCACCGATCTGCGTGTGGTCGTTTCCACCATGCGTCTGGCTTCCACGTTCGAGCGTATGGGCGATCTTGCCCGCCACGTGGCCGAGGCCGCTCGCCGCACCTATCCGGCCGCCGCGATTCCTGAATCCGCTCAACCGGTGTTCGCCGAGATGATCGACTTCCTGGACAACACCGCTGACCAGCTGGTGGCCATGCTCTTCGATCGCGATGCCAAGACCGCCGAGGCCATCATCCTGGCTGACGACAAGCTGGACAATCTGCACCACCAGACCTTCGATCTAGCGCTGTCCGATGACATCACCCGTCAGCAGACCGTGGATATCGTGCTGCTGGGCCGCTTCCTGGAGCGTCTCGGCGATCACGCCGTGTCCGCCGCCCGCCGTGTGGTGTACATCGTCTCCGGCTTCGACCCCACTAAGGAGCCGACCCGCGACGAGGGCACCGACATCGACTGATTGGGACTTGTTCTCACATTGGGCGAATAACTGAACACTTGTTCTCCTGTGGTTTGAGGAGGATGCCCGAAAGCGGCGATCCGGCTACGGCTGGACGCCGTTTTTTGTTGCTTTTGGGCGGTACACCGGCGTATCCATGGGGCGGCAAAACACCCATAGGGCGGTAACTTGCCCATGGGGCGGTTTGAAGGATATGTGAAACCGCGGAATTAAGCCATTCTGGCATACCGCCCCATGAGGGTTTTACCGCCCCATGGGGTAATCACCGCCCCATGGGGGATTTGGCAGGCATAGCAAAGGGGAGCCGCACGTTATGTGCGACTCCCCTTACAGCTTGTACCGTGTTAGCGGCTTAGGCTCACTTCTGGCCCTGAGCGGCGACAGCGGCGGCACCGGCAGCAGCAGCCTCCGGGTCCAGGTACTCGCCACGCGGCTTGATCGGCTTGAAGTTCTCGTCCAGCTCGTAGAGCAGCGGGATGGCGGTCGGGATGTTGACCTTGGCGATCTCTTCCTCAGACAGGTTGTCCAGCATCTTGACGATGGCGCGGAGGGAGTTGCCGTGGGCAGCAATCAGCACGGTCTTGCCGGCCTTGAGCTCCGGCTCGATAGCGGACTCGAAGTACGGCTTCACACGCTCAACAACGTTGGCCAGGCACTCGGCTTCCGGAACCGGATCGCCGGCGTAGCGCGGGTCGTTGTTCTGGGCGTACTGGTCGTTCGGGTCGATCTCGGGCGGCGGGGTGGCGTAAGAACGGCGCCACAGCATGAACTTCTCGTCGCCGTACTCTTCGCGGATCTCGGTCTTGTTCTTGCCCTGCAGAGCGCCGTAGTGACGCTCGTTGAGACGCCAGTCACGCTGAACCGGAATCCACAGACGATCTGCGGCATCCAGAGCGATGTTGGCGGTGTTGATGGCGCGACGCAGCAGGGAGGTGAACACGATGTCCGGAAGGACGTTCTTCTCCTTGAGCAGCTCGCCGCCACGCTTGGCTTCGGCTTCACCCTGCTCGGTCAGCGGTACGTCGACCCAGCCGGTGAACTGGTTAGTTTTATTCCATGCGCTCTGTCCATGACGGAGCAGTACTAGTTTATAAGTCATACGGTTCAGTCTACAGCCGCGTGCGCCCAAACACGAGTATTCGTCTTATTATTTCGCTCTCAGAGCGTCACGGAAACCGCCAGCACCACCGCAAACAGCAAGGTCTGGAAGCTGGCGGCGGGCAGAGCCGGGCGGAATTGACGTTTATTCACGCTGGAGACCATGCGCACAGGTATTCCGACGCCCGAGATCAACAGCACTGCGCCCCACGGCCACCATAGGGTCGCGCACATGAGCAGGGCTATGGCCCACGCGGCCACGCAGCACACAATCAGCAGCGTACGCGCGCCGGATTCACCCAGCCGTACGGCCAGCGTGCACTTACCATGCTCACGATCCTCGTCGATGTCACGGATATTGTTCACCATCATGATCAGGCAGGAGAACAGGCCAGCCGCCACAGCACCCAATAGTCCGCCGACGTCCACCGTGCCGCACAGCGCGTATTCGGTGCCCAATACCGCAGCCAAGCCGAAGAACAGGAACACGCCGACTTCTCCCAGCCCGACGTATCCATACGGATGCTTGCCACTGGTGTAGAACCAGCCGGCCAGCAAGGAGGCCGCGCCCACGGCCAGCAACCACCATGCTTGGGCGAGCACGACCGCCACAACACCGCATATGCAGGCGATGGCGGCGCAAATCATCGCCGCGAACAGTACATGCTCGGCCGATACCAGTCCGGATGCGGTCAGTCGCTGGGGTTTGCCTGATTTCGATTCGTCCGTGTCACGCCCGGCGTCAGTACCGCGGATGCCATCGGAATAGTCGTTCGCATAGTTGACGGCGATTTGCAGGAACAGCGCGACTAGCAGGCACAGGATGGTCACCGGCCAGAATCGGTCCATCAGCAGGGTCTGCTGTTCACGGGCCGTGGCGCAGGAGGCCGGTTCGGGATATATTGCGATGCAGGTGCCCGACTGCTCGATATGCACGTATGCCATCGCCGCCCCAACCATCACCGACGCGATGGAAGTGGCCAAGGTCTTGGGACGCGCGCCCCGAACCCACAAGCCGATGGACATAAGCAATCCCTTTCATATATAACTCGGCTCCCCTCAGGGAGGGGAGCCAGAGTATGCCTAATCAGCCAACGAGCGGCTTGACCAGCGGGAAGGTGATGGTCTCGCGAATCGTGGCACCGGTCAAGGCGATAAGCAGTCGATCAATACCCATACCCATACCGCCGGCCGGAGGCATGCCCACGCCGAGAGCCTCGAGGAAGTCCTCATCGATGTCGCAAGCCTCTTCGTCGCCGGCGAGCGCGTCCTTGGCCTGAGCCACGAAACGTTCACGCTGCACGATCGGGTCGTTGAGCTCGGAGTAGCCGGTAGCCAGCTCGAAGCCGCGCACGTAGAGATCCCACTTCTCCACCACGCCGGGCTTGGTGCGGTGGCCCTTGACCAGCGGGGAGGTTTCGACCGGGAAGTCACGCACGAAGGTGGGCTCGTAAAGCTTGTCCTCGTAGAAGTGCTCCCACAGGTGTTCGACGAGCTTGCCGTGGTTCTCCACGTCGTCGCGCTCTACGCCGAGCTTGTCGGCAATCTCACCCAAATGCTCAACGGAGGTGCCGGGATGCTCAGGGCCGCCGTTCGGCACGATCTCCTCGCCCAACGATTCGGACAGGGAGTCGTACATGCTGATGGTCTTCCATTCGCCGCCGAAGTCGTATTCGGTGCCGTCGAGCAGGGTGACCTTGTGCGAGCCGTAGACGTCCATGGCGGTCTTCTGCACGAGCTCCTTGACCAGCTGGCCGATGGAATCATAGGTGCCATAGGCCTGGTAGGCCTCGACCATGGTGAATTCGGGGGCGTGCGTGGCGTCGACGCCCTCATTGCGGAAGTCACGGTTGATTTCGAACACGCGATCGATGCCGCCGACCAGGCAGCGCTTGAGGAACAGTTCCGGGGCGATGCGAAGGTACAGGTCAAGGTCGAAGGCGTTCATGTGCGTGGTGAACGGGCGGGCGGCCGCGCCACCGTGCAGGGTCTGCAGCATCGGGGTTTCGACCTCGAGGAAGTCGTGGTCGTCAAAGGTGCGGCGCAGGGAGGCCACGGCCTTGGAGCGGTTGCGCACCATGTTGCGGATGTTCTCGTCCGCGATCATGCCGATGTACGGCTTGCGGGTGCGGGTGTCTTCGTTCAGGTCCTTGTGCAGGGCCGGCAGCGGCTGCAGGGCCTTGGAGGCGATAGCCCACTCAGTGGCGAATACGGACAGCTCGCCGGTCTTGGAGGCGATGACGCGGCCCTTGAGGTACAGGTGATCGCCAAGGTCGACGAGCTGCTTGAACTGCTTGAGCGAGTCGGCGCCAATCTCCTTCTTGGAGATCATGCCCTGAATCTTGGTGCCGTCACCGGCGGACAGCTGCACGAAGCACAGGCCGCCCGCGTTGCGCAGGAACAGCACGCGGCCAGCAATGCCGACCATGTCTTCGGTCTCTTCGCCAGCCTCGAGCTTGCCGTCATACTTGGCGCGGACCGCCTCGATGGTGTCGGTGACGTCCAAGTGCACCGGGTAGGGGGCAATGCCGGCCTCAAGCATCATCGCGCGCTTGGCCACGCGCATCTGCACCTGCTCGGGGTGGGCCAGCGGGCCGAACTCCTTGTTGGAGGGGTCCACGGCTTCGTCCAGCGTGGCACCGGACTTGATCTTCTCGCGGATGGTGGCGTCCTGCTTGAGCAGCATTTCCGCACGTTCGACGGTGCTCATCTGCGGGACGGCCGGGGTTTCATTCTCAGTGTTTTCGGTATTTTCGACAACTTCAGCCATGATTCATCAGTGTACGCAAGGCCGGCGATTATGAGCCCGGCAGACCGCACGGCCATCCGAACACCCGCTCACATGACGCAAAACCGGCTCTGCACAAGGCTTGAGAGACCTGTACACATGGCGAATCCACCATCACGCAACACTCGCGACATGCCGATTTGCATTGTCCACCACCACAATGTAATATCTACGTCTGTTGCCAAACGGGCTGTAGCGCAGCTTGGTAGCGCGCTTCGTTCGGGACGAAGAGGCCGCGGGTTCAAATCCCGCCAGCCCGACAACTGGACCGGATTGTTGAGAAATCAGCAATCCGGTTTTTCGTTTCCTGTCCCAACAATCAAACCAAGCGATCGAACAGCGGTAAACAACCCGCCGCACACAGCGACAAACCACATCACGGCAAGCCCCGTATTTGTTGGCGGACCACCGTAATATATCGCTCGAATCAATCGATTGCCGCACTGTTTTTGTAAGTAATACTGAAGTAGTTAGAGGAACCATGAAGAAGAGTCTGCTTGCACTGGCTTCGGGCGCGTTCATTCTCGGTGCCGCCGAGTTCGTGATGATGGGCATTCTGCCGCAGGCCGCGGCCGCCACCGGCGTGGACATCCCCACCGCAGGCCATTACATTTCCGCGTATGCGATCGGCGTGTGCTTCGGCACACTGATTCTGGTATTCGGCCGCAAGGTGCCGCCGAAGAACCTCATCATATTGTTTATGGTGATTGCCTTGGTGGGCAATCTGGCTTCCGCATTCTCCGTCAATGCCGCCATGCTGGTCGTCGCACGATTCGTCGCCGGCCTGCCGCACGGCGCATTCTTCGGCACAGCCACACTCATCGCCAAGACTCTGGCGGAGAAAGGCAAGGAGGCGCAGGCCGTATCCGTGATGGTCACCGGACAGACCGTGGCCAATATGCTCGGCGTACCGGCGGGCACCTTGATGGCCGAGTTCCTTTCCTGGCGTCTTGCCTTCGGCATTTTGGCCGCTTGGGCGGCAATGACGATTGTGCTGGCGTCGGCGTGGATTCCGTACGTTGCACCGATCAAGGACGCAGGCATCGCCGGTCAGTTCAAGTTCCTCACCCGCCGTGGCCCGTGGGTGATTTTGGCCGCCGTGTTCACCGGCAATGCCGGTGTGTTCTGCTGGTGGAGCTACGTCTCCCCTTGGCTGCAGAAAACCGGCGGATGGTCGTCTTCCCTGGTGCCGATGCTGATGATGCTTGCCGGCTTTGGTATGGTCATCGGCGGTCTGCTTGGAGGTCGTCTGACCGACCATTGGAGGCATGCCGGCGCGGCCGCAATAGGTCAGTCCATCTCCTGCCTCGGCTTGTTGCTGGTGCTTATCACTCCGGGTAATCAGCCGATGACCGCTGTACTGACGTTCTGGATCGCCATCGGATTGTTCTTTACTTCCGCTCCACAGCAATTGCTGATGACCGAAGCCGGCCAGGGCGGCGGCGAGCTGATCGCCGGCGCGGCTGTACAGGTGGCGTTTAACTTCGGCAATGCCATCGGCTCGATTGTCGGCGGCGCGATGCTCACCACCTTCTCGATGAACTATCGCTATACCGGCCTGGGCGGTATGCCGCTGGCTCTGCTTGCCGTAGGGCTGCTGGCCTTCTACTCGTGGCGCTGCGAAACCGATACCGACGCCATTCACCGCTTGCGCGAAACCAAGGTGGACTGAGACCAAGCTCACAGCAAACTCCCTGACGTGTTTGTTCACAGTATTAATAGACTGAAATCAGACACGATTCAGGGAGGTCTGGCGGTATGGATGAGGAAGCACTGCTCAAACAATTCGCCGCGCAATTCGCGCATGGTCCAGACGATGCCGACGACACCGATGCGGCGGCCGCAGCACAAGGTGCCGATTCCACGGCGAACCAGGTTGCGGACGATGCCGATCAATCGCCCGCAACCTTTGATACCCAACAATTCCTGAACGGACTGGACGCGATTTTCGATTGCCACACGGCCGCCACCGAAGCCGGCCCGTACTTGGAACAGGCGATGGTGGACGCGGAAAACGCCGGCGACGAGGCCGGACTGCTCACCGTGCTCAACGAAACGATGGGCTTCTATCGCTCGCAAGGTCGGCACAAGGAGAATCAGTGGATTGTGCAGCGAGCGCTGGAACTGGCCGCTCGTATGGGCTTGACCACCGGCACATCCGAGGCGTGGGCCACCACGCTAATCAATTGCGCCACCTCGATGCGCGCGGCCAAACAATACGATCAGGCCGAGGATTTGTATCATCAGGCGCAGAGTGTCTGCCGGCATTCGCTGGCACCCACCGACCGTAGGCTCGCAGCACTGCACAACAATCTGTCGATGCTCTACAGCGAGACGAATCGGCCCGACAAGGCGGAACTGGAGTTGCGTGAAGCGCTGCGCATTATCGAAGCCTCGAGCGTGAACCCGGACGCGGATATCGACGTGGCCAGCTCGCACACGAATCTGGCGTTGACCCTGCTGACCGAACACAAGTTGGAGGACGCGCATTGGCATGCAGCCAAGGCGCTGGAAATCTATCGCACCGGCCATCTGGAACATTCCGCGCATTATGCCTCCGCACTGGCGGGCTTCGCGCAGGTGTGCTTTGCCGAGAGACGGTATGCGGATGCGGTTACTGGATACCGGCATGCGCTGGCCGTGATCGAGGAATGTTACGGCAAGGACACCGATTACTGGCGTATCACCGCCGACAATCTGCGGCAGGCCGAGGAAGCGGCGGCGCAGGCCGGGGTGACGGTTGACAATGCGGGTGTTGCCGGCGATGCAGGCGCGCTGCCCCAGTCCGGCTCGCGGCTGCCGAACAGCCCGGCACAGGGCAAGACCGGTGCGAACTCGGCATCTTCCCCATCCACCGTTTCGGTGTCGACCGGTTCTGCGGGCGCGGCCGAGGCCGTTTCCGCATGCCCGGTGTCCGGACTGAAGCTGGCCCGCGCGTTCTGGACGCAGATGGGCAAGCCGATGATTGCGGCGAAGTATCCGCAGTATGCCGGGCGTATCGCCGCCGGTCTGGTGGGTCATGGCTCGGAATGCTACGGATTCGATGATGCGTATTCGCAGGACCACGATTTCGGCCCGCGCTTCTGCCTGTGGCTTACGGATGAGGATTACGCGGCGATCGGCGAGCAACTTGAGGTCGATTACGAGGCACTGCCGCGCAAGTTCAGCGTGGATGCGCAAGGCCGCGTGACGTTCGAGGCGCATGCCAGGTCCGATGCTTCCGGAGCATTCCCCTCCGCAGGTGCAGGCTCCCCCGTCACGCCGCGCGCACAGGGCGCGAATCGCCGTGACGGCGTGTTCCGCATCGGTGACTTCTTTGAGTCGATCACCGGGTATCACACTGCGCCGGCGCAGACCGCGCCGCATGAGTGGCTAATGCTTCAGGAATCGACCTTGGCCGCCGCCACCAATGGCGAGGTGTTCGCCGATCCCACCGGTCTGTTTTCCAAGACGCGCCAAGGGTTCAAGAACATGCCCGACGATGTGCGGCTCGCGCTGATCTCCAAGCGACTCGGCATGATCGCCCAGGCCGGTCAATATAATCTGCCGCGTTCGTTGAAGCGCGGCGACGGCGCGGCCGCATGGCTGTCCATCCACGAGTTCGTGCAGGCCACCGCCTCGTTGGTGTTCCTGGTTAACGTGCCGATGGTGGTGGGCTATATGCCGTATTACAAGTGGCAGTTCGCAGCATTGCGCAAGCTGTCTGGCTCGATGTTCGCGCTGTTGCCGAACGTGGGCGAACAGTTGGAAACCGTGATGCGATTGAGTTCGGCAGCCTGCTATGGCGGGGCCGGATTTGGCGAAGGCAGCAAGGGCGCGGCTCCAGCAATCGAGAAAATCAACGATATTGTGGAGCAGATTGCGGTGGATATCGTCAAGGAACTCAAACGCGAACACCTGACCACGTCCGGCGAGACCTTCCTCGAATGGCAGCGCCCGTATGTCGAGGACCACATCGCCTCTGATGATCCGGTGCTTAAAAGTTTGTAGATTCAAGCTCCCTCTGCCACGGCTTCGCCGTGCCACCTCCCTCATCAGAGGGAGGTATCAGTGAAAGGAACGTCGATGACCAACGAACTGACTGATGATGAACTGCGCGAGGCTATTGTGCGTCATGAATGGGATCAGTTCCAGCGCACCAACAATGAGGGTGGACGCGCGGCATGCCAAGGCAACTGGCCGGTGTTCCACCAGATGCGGTTGGCCCAGTTCCTCACATGGGAGCGGCCATTACTCACCAGCTATGCCGCTGATCTTGACGCGGCCGACCACGTGGGCCGCAACCTCGTGACCGAAAAATACGGCCGCATGATGGCCTCCACCGCACCGGAAAATTTCACGAAGAACATAGAGCCGTATATTCCGCGTCTCTCTGAAGAGCGCGCGGCCCGTCAGGAACAGGTCATCGCCCAGCAGGTCGCCTGGGCCAAGGATTTCCGCGAGCGCTACCCCAAGCTCGGCGAGGCGATGCGCGCACTCACCACCACCGAAGACACACCATCTGCCACCTCATTCGAAACCTATCTGCGCGGCGAGCTTGGTACGTATTCCGACCAGACCTTCGAACGTTACGAAGCGATGATTGGCGAGCGCGCCGCAGCCAGCCCGCAACGCAATATCACTGAGGAAACCTTGTTGCACACAGTCCAGCTCGGCGGTTTCGACACCTTGGAGGAGGCCGAAGCCTCCCAAGCGTAATACTCAGCCATTCACTGTGTATCGGACACCCCGACTGATGTACGTCGGCCGGCCATACCCAGGCCAACGCAATCTGCCGATCGCCCCACACCCAGACCACCAACGCAGCCTGCCCGCCAGGCCCCATTTACCAGCGCACATCGGCAGAATTACAGCGAGAATAGGCCCCAAAATGCCAGTGTCATCAGTGTGGCGAGAGTGCCGAGCGCTACCATCACGCATATGACGCGCCGCACACCGACGATATCGGCGCGGCAATACCAGACACGTTCCATTTCCCAAGCAAACAGCACCACCAACAGCATGGTCGCTATTCGCAGCACCACCCATCCGACGGCAAACAGCCGCGGTTGAGGCATAACCAATACAGCCGATACGCCTACGGCGCTCATATAGCCGTACAACAGCCCAGTAATCACCATCACCGCTGTGCCGATACCGGCAGATAAGCCGGCAATGCCGTGCAACATGCGCCGCTGGGCGGCCCCCAGCTCACTCGGCGTCGCATGCACGGCCCGCACAGTCGCCACACTACGTCGCCCGGCCAGCAACGTCTGTAGCCAAGAAAACACAGTCAAGCCAATACCTAATATCGCCGCCATCACGATCAGCACGGGCCCTGCCACCATCAGACCGGCCAGCACGCCGAGCGAGCCGACGATACCGGATCTGGTACGTTGCGGCGCGGCGAAGCGCTGGTGAGGTGTCGCACCGGCGACTTGGGGCGTTGCCCATCCATCGGCTTTGGTTCCGGCAGTCACACCGTTCACCCAATTTTCCAGCGCTTGCGTATAGCCTTCGGCCAATGGCAGGTTCGGGGTGAATAAGCCCTCACCAGCCCGCATCTGATGGTTGCCGGCGAAATAGCGTACGGTGACGTTCTCGTTGCCGGACTTGTTGGCCGTGGCGATGATCCGCTGCGCCCCCTGTTCGATGGGCATGGCCGTATCGTAGGTGCCGTAGTTCACCAGCACCGGCATGGTGAGGGATTTCAGATACCGGTCGGCATCAAAGTCGGCATAGGCCAGATCGAATGGCGCGTAGTCCAGCGACATCAATTTGGCCATGTCTTTGACCACGGGCTTGGGCGCGCCGGCCTCATGCGTATAGGCGCTGACAGCCATGGCCATTTGCTCACGTCCATTGAACACCGGTGCGGATGTAAGTATGGCAAAGGCAATGTCTTGCCGTTTCGAGGTTAGAATCGTGGCGATCCAGGTGCCTTCGGATTCGGCGTAGATGCCGGTTTTGGCGGGGTCCACGCCGCTTATGCCACGCAGCACGTCGAGCGAACGCCCGTATTCGCGAGCAAAACGCGGGTAGTCGCGATGCAGCACGGTGTAGTTGTCGTTGCGCTTGGCCGGCACCAAGGTCACGATGCCGGCAGAGGCCATGGCGTTGGCGATATCGCCGAAATCCTCGGCACCGCTGGTACCGGACCCGTGAATGAACAGACAAGCCGGGCGTGGCCCGGGAGCGTCGACCGGTTCACGTAGTACGGCGGGTAGCGTGACGCCGTCGCCGGTCTTGATGGATAGTCGGGTTTTACGCGTACGATATCGCCCCTCGTGGGGAATGTTCGCATGGGCAGGGGTGATGGTGGTGTCGGCAGAAGCGATAGCGATGTGCTTGGTGTAGGGCCGTGTGTTCCATTGCGGCATCATCGCCCAGCCAAGTGTGGCGAATACCAGCGTCATCGCCATCGCGGTGGCGATGACGCTCGCTACCCGCCGCACCGAAATCCGCTTCATAGTTACTATGCCTCCCCCCCCCCATCAGCATAGAACGGTCGGGCGGGTTCTAGTGATCGTTGCAACACCTGACCTACCGCAAGGAGGGTCAGGTGACCAGAAGCCACCGAAACGAAGACCGTGGCGGGGAACACCGTTGGACGTTCAACGGCGTCGAATATCCGACGAGGAAGCTGATGTGCGAGGCGAGACGCGCCGAGTACGTGCGCCTGCTGGACGAGGAAG
>OKOP01000225.1_pt1 | contig 18437 bp, 3 predicted proteins | sample 1612641 | NCBI WGS metagenome assembly OKOP01 (sample SAMN04436810, study PRJEB24849) | human gut metagenome | biome: human gut; feature: NICU; material: stool | host: Homo sapiens | place: USA: Saint Louis, MO | collected 2011-08-20
TCTTATTATATTTTATTCTTTAGCCCTTACAAATTTTACTCCAACTCCTATCATTAGTAGGCCTAGTAGTAGGATTAGGTAGATTGTTGCGTCGCCGGTTTTTGCCATGGCGTCTACTCTTTTGCTTAATCTGTTGTTTCCTCCTTTTGGGCCTGGGGTTGTTGGTTTGTAGTTTTTAACTTTGATTGTTTTGTTTGATGAAGTTTCTCCAATTGTAAAATCTACTGCGTCTAATTCTGGAACGTAGCCTTGTGGGGCTTTTGTTTCTATTAGTCTGTAGTCGCCGTAAGGGAGATTTTTTGTTTTAAATTCTCCGTTTTCGCCACTTGTTAGGGTGTAGACTTTTCCGTTTTCTTCCAAGTCTTTGTAGCCATCTTTGGTTTTTTCTTGAACCTTAAAGATTGCCCCTTTAAGTGGATCGTTGTTAGTTCCGTCGATTTTTTGGAATGAGAAATAATTTTCTGGTTTGTCTTTTTCGTTTAAAAGCTCAATACTTCCTGATCTTTTAAATTCACTTTCTTTTCCGACGTTTTTTTCATAACCTTTTAGAGGTTTTGTTTCTTTGAACTTTACCTCTTCTTCTAAGCCAAATAATTTAATTTGACCTTTTTGGTCTGTGAAAATTTCTGTTATCTTCCCATTTGGGGAGTAGGTCAATTGTTCGTTGCCCTTGTCGTCCTTAATTTTGTTAAATTTAAGAATCTCGCCCTTTTTATTTATCACATTAAAACCAACTCCAGAAAGGACTTTTGTTGTGTCATCCTTGTCCCTTTTTGTAAGAGTTAGGGTATCAGGAGCTTTTTTTGGATAAATTGTGAGAGGATTTTCTGTGTTTTCGTCAATGATTGCTAGGAAAGGAATGTATGGTCTTGATGGATCATTTGATCTATATCTTAAAAGATATACTCCCTTTTCCAAGCCTTCAATTAAAGCAAAAGCCATCCCATTTTTTTCTTCTGATTTGATAGAAGTTTTCATCTCTCCCAAATCTTTTGAAATTTCCTCATCATACTTGTCCTTATAAGAATTTATAAGCTCAAGTTGTTTTTCTGGTTTTTCGATATTTTCGATTTTACCATCAGGTACTTTCCAATAATCAACATAGTCAACTACGATTTGTTTGGAATTTTCATCAGTATAATTTGTATTAATTCTTAGGCTATTTCCGCTTTCAGCATAAGCCAAAAGAGGAGCAACTAGCTGTAATATTACCATAAGAAATATGGAAGATATTAAATTTTTATTGAACTTTTTCATAGTAACTCCTCTATTTAGTTAATATTATGCTTGTTCTTTGTTAGCTTTCATTTTGTAAGCTGCAAGTCCCATAATCATAAGACCAGCTACTACAAAGATGATTGATCCGATTCCACCTGTTTGTGGGATTGTTACTTTCTTGTTTGGAATCTTCTTACCGAAATCATCTGTTATTGTTTCAGTAGATGTGTATTCAAGTTCTGTTTCGCCTTGTGCACTCTTGTATGTTCCGTGTTTAACTTCGAAGTCAACAGTTGTATCATTTAGAGCATAGCCTTCTGGAGCTTTAATCTCTTCTAATTGATATTGTCCAGCGTATAGACCAGTTACTTCAAATCCACCCTTAGAGTCAGATACGAATACTACTGCATCAGCTTTGTCTCCCCAAGTATATGCATTTGCTGCGTCTTTGAAAGCTTTGTTGTATGCTTGTTGAGCTGTATCAATAGCTGCTTTTGCTTCTGTTCCTTTTTGTCCTTGTTGTTCTTCTGCTGATAGTTGGTTGTATGCTTCAACTTTTGCATCTAATTCTTTTTTTGCTGTTTCTAAGTTAACTTTTTCAGCAGCAGCTTGTGTAGATGTTTTAGCTACTAGATATTTACCTTTAAAATCAGGGTAAGTATCATTATTGTTTTTAACAACGAATTCAGCGCCTGCTAGTCTCTTTGTACCATCTAATTGATCATACTTAACGAATTTTCTACCGTGATTTTCAACTTTTGGTTCAGTTGGTTTTAATGTATCTGGGTTAGTCTTATTGTTGACATTAAGAACTCCTGCCACATCAGTTGTAGTATAAGTTGGGTCATATCCAACAACTGCTTCTCTTACAGTGTATTCTTTACCTGCTTCTAATCCAGTGAATTTACCTTTGTACCATTTGTCTCCTACTTCAAATTCAATTCCAGGGCCTGCTACTAATTTTTGTCCTTGTGTATTTTTATCTGTAAGAGTTATAGATGCAACGCCTTTTCCATTAGCATCTTCTACATAGTAAGTTACTTCTGTTACTGTAGGTTCAGCGTTTCCATCTCCCCATGTCTTGTTTACAGTGATTGACTTGTCATTACCAGATGTTACTTTACCACCACCATTAGGTTCGCCTGGTGTATAAGTAATACTGTTTGTTTGTGGCTTATCTACAACTGTATCTTTGTTAACAGTTGCTGAATATTTGAAGTGGAATGTTACTGGACCACGTTTTAAATATTCTACTAAAGTATCAGTTACTTGAGCTTTTGTAACTTTGACATCAAAACCGTTATCTCTTTCAGTTACATATTGTGCTTTAGTTCCTGCATTAATAAATGGTTGATTTGTTTTTTGAGTTTGACCATCAGCGTCAATGTAATCAATTGTAACTTCAAGGTCTTTGTTATAAGTTAGTCCTTCAGACATAACGTCTTGCCAAGAGAATGTTTCAAACTTGTAGTTTCTTGGGATTTCTGTCTTAGAATCGTAAGGAACTTTTTTGCCTAGTTCTGCAGAAACAGTTTTCTTATTAGCTTGATATTTAGCGTAATCAGCACCTAAATCTGCCTCAGCAACGTCATTACCATTTTCATCTACCCATTTTTTGTTTTCTGCATCGTATTTAGCGTGGTTCTTATCGATTTTAACCTTATCAGTTTCGATATTCTTTGGATAAATGAATAGTTCTTTTAGATATCTTGTACCTTTTTTGATTGTTCCAACATCTGTTGAGTTTGTTAGAGGAAGGGTTAAACCAAATGGTACTGCAATTTGACCTGTAATTTTTTCAGGAATTTTACTTTCAATTACCCAGTAATAACCTTCGCCTAGTTCTACTGTGGCAAGACCTTCTGCTGTTGTGTCTTCTGTATGACCATCAGTAAGACCTGTTCCTGTAGCTAGAGCAAGTTTATTTGCTTCAATTGCTTTTAAATTAGTGTCAGCTGCACTTGCATCTAAATTTTGAGCTCCATTATTGATTAGTGTGTTCATTTGGTCAACTGTCTCAAATTTAGATGAGTTAGCTTTTAGTAGTTCTAAGATTTTTTCATTTTCTACATCGTCTTTTCCATTGATTTTGTAGAAAGTAAATTGAGCTCCTGCTAAAGCTTTAACACCAGTACCTAAGTTAGCGTAATCTTTAGCATCAATTTTACCACCAGTGTGTTTCCATGGTGCTCCTTTAGCGTAATCTTCTTTAGTTGTTAATTTGTAAAGATTAACTTTTGTTTTAGTTGGCTTTGTTTCAGAAAGTTGTCCTTCTGATAATGTGCCAGTTGGTACTGTAACATCAGCCGCACTAGCATTTACAAAAGGTGCTGCAACTATTCCGAACACCATTGCGAATGCTGTTAAAAATGACAAAATTTTGTGTTTCATAATTTTCTCCTTTTTATTTTTTGTCAATTTGCCTTGATATGTTTTGGCTTTCGCCTTATCAATTATGTATAATCTGTATTTCAAGATTTATACTAGAAACATTCCTACATTTATAATAACCCAAGCTTGCAAGAAAATTTTATTTTTCTTGCAAGTTATTATTAGGTTTATTACCGAAAATTTTTAGACATCTTATACTATAAGTTTATCTTTTCTTTTTGAATAGGTCAATACTGCGACAAACATTATTATTAGTCCTAGGATTGTGTATCCTATCCAAACTCCCGGGCCTCCTGTGTGAGGATATTCTGCCTTTTTGTTTGTGACTAAAATTCTATTTGTATCTGAATTTTCTTTATTTTTATCTTGAATATTCAAATCAATTTTAGAAATCTTATGGTCTTTCTTATCCTTATATATTATTTTACCATTTTCTACATCAAATTTGAAGACTATATTTTCAACAAGTGCGTAACCTTCTGGCGCTTTTGTTTCGACAATTTGGTATTCGCCATTTGGAATTTCTTTAAATTCAAATTGACCTTGGGCATTGGATGTAACTTTCCATTTTTCTTTTTCATCGTCGTTTGGTAAAAATTCTTTTCCGTCTTTTCTTAGTGCAACGAAAATGCCCTTATCATTTTTTCTATGAATTTCAAATTCCGCTCCGGCAAGTGCCTTGTCAGGTTTAACTGCGTCTACTTTTTTGAAGTAGATGTCTGGGTTTTTGATATTGGCGATGTCTAATGTGATTAGATTGACGTCACGGTCTAGATATTTACCATCGTAGGCTGTCATATCAACTTTGTTATCGCCCGCTGTTATTTGCGTTGCATTTTCTAGATATTTATCTAGGACTAGTTTTGTGTCATTTTCGCCAAATTCTACTTTGCCACTTGTTTTATTGATTGTGCCGATTTGATAGGTTGCTTTTGCTCCTATTCTTCCTTCGTCTTTGTATGGCATATCCACAATAAATTGATAGTATTTTTCTTTTTCTTCTTGTGGTGTTTGTCCTTGTTCTGATCCTACTGGTTTATTTTTATCTTCTTCCTTGTATGGAGGTGTGATTGTTAGGGTCAAGTTTGAACTAGCTCCACCGTTGATTTTAACTTTATAAGAAGTGTTGTCTTTATTTCCTATCTGATTTGCTTCATCGCCTGCTACTAATCTTACTTTTGTATTTGCTTGACTTAGTTTTAGTGATGGGTCTGTGGATTCTAGGATTAGTTTTGTTTTCTTTATGTCGCTTGGTTTTGCTTTGATGGTTATTTTTTGTCTAAATGTTTTGTTTTCTTTGTCTATTCCGATGATTTCTGTGTCAAGATTTTCTGGCTTGTCGCCATTTTGTTTGTAGGTTATATTTTCTACAGTTTTCATCTTGTCTTTTGTATCATCGAATGAGTTTAGCCATTTGACTTTACCATCTCTTGTTACTTCAAGTTTCCAAACTGCGTCAGATTTGGTGTAGCCTTGTGGAGCTTTTCTCTCTGTTAGGGTGTATTTTCCTGCTGGAAGATTATTAAATAAGATTGTTCCATCAGCTTCTACATTTCCTATATTTCCTGTATACTTATCATCATTATCTTTTTCTAGTAGGAACTCTGCTCCTTTGATACTTTGTCCATTTTCGTCAGTTTTTCTTACTCTTATTTCTGCTTTCTTGTAGTTTTCTATGATTTGTTTATTATTTTTTATTTCTACAATATTTCCTTTTTCATCTACTTTGAAAGAAGAAACTTCTTTTGTTGGCAAGTCGTAGTGTTCATCATCAGGTGTGACGGTTTCTATAACTCTGTAATCACCTTCGGATAATCCTTCCCAAGAAAATACTCCGTTATCGTCTGATATTCTTGTTGAATTTTCTACTTCATCCCATGATGAGCCGTTTTGTTTTTGGAGTTTGAATGTTGCTCCTTTTAAAACTTTTCCTATGCCTAAATCTTTGAGCGATTCTGGATTTTCGCTTGATTGGTCTACTACATTTGATAAAACTCCGCCGTCAATTTTTACAAATTCTATTTTGTTTTTGAAGTTTAGAAGTTTTAATTCTTTGTTAGCATCTCCAATCGCTCCAGGATTAAAGAATTCTGACCAGGTTTCGAAGTGATCTGTGTGTGTTCGTGTGTTACCATAATAGTCATTCTTATTATATACCGCTTCTGATCTTGTCTCTAGGGATTTGGCTTCTCCTTCCAATTCTCCTTTGATTTCTATTACGTAGGTTGCATTGTTTGGATAGTTATTTTCATTAAGTACATCATTCAATACGATTTTATCGGTTAATGTATTGTCTTTAGTAACTTTATAATATCTATATCTTCCAATAGAATAATCATATTCTGAAAAGTCATAACCTTGATAGTATTGAACTTCTGTGTAAACTCTCCTAGCATATACATCATAGTCATATTTCGAATCGCTTACTAATTGTAAGTTATCTTCGTTTATATCGTAGGAGTCTGGCAAGTCTCCATTTTGCCATTGAGTTTTATGACTTCCTGAACCAGTTTTAACATAGGTTTTTACTGATAGCTTATCATTTATCTTGATATATTTATCTGTTGTAAATGTTAAATTCTTATTCCAAATATTACTGTTCCAAGGATTTAGATAAAGTATTGCTGTAAAGGTCTTTTGATCTGGATCAAGTCTTAGCATATATGATGATATAGCTGTATTTGGATTTTGGTATCCATCGTATTTATCCTTAGCATTCCATCCTCTATAGTTTATATTTATAGAATCTGAATAATGATAATCTCTATTTGTTTTATCGGTGTTATCTCCTATGTTTACATCGACTGTTATTTCTTGTGTATGGTCTACAACTCTTCTGTCTGGGAAGATTTGCATAAACATTGACATAAAGTCTGGTCTGTAGTCTCCTACGTATTTTGTAAAGGTATAGGTAATTGATGTTCTATCAGGATTTATTTTTGCCTCGGCAAGTTTTCCTGCAGGTCCGATTATATCAAATTGTGAATCTGGATTCTTTCCTTTGTTATCATTATCTTTAAATATTCCATCTAAGTCTATATTGTCTGAAAAATCAATTGTGAAATAATCTCCAGGTCTAATTTCTTTATTAGGATCGATTTTAAACTTAAGGTTTGCAATCATTCCTTCAGCCTTGTTTGGATATACAGTTGTTTTATTAGGTATATCAGCTGTTGAAATTAATTCTTTTTGTTCTCCATCAAAGGTTATATATTTTGAAACATCTTCTTTTCTTGCTGGAGTTTCGCCCCAATCTCCTCCTCCAAGAGTGATTAATTTTTTCTTGGTATCTAGGATGTAGCCGTTTATTGTTTTTCTTTCTTTTAACCAATAGTAACCATAAGGCAAGTCTTTGAAAGAAATTTCTCCATTTTCATCTGTTATTCTTTCTTCTCCAACTTGTGTTTCGTTTTCGTCGGTTTTGTGAAGGGTGTATTTTACATTTGCAAGTGGCATGTTATTTTCGTCAACTTTTTTGATTTTAAATTCGCCCTTGCCTGGTTTTTCGTTTACTATCTTACCAAGTGTTCCAATGTTATCATCGGTAACTTCTTTTTCAATGAAATCATCGCCGACTTTGTCGTAGATGTAGATTTTTCCATCTAGGACTCTGAATTTCTTGACTGGACCATTTACTTGCATGAAGCCTTCTGGTGCATTTGGTTCCATAATTTGATAGAAACCATCTGTTAAGCCTTCGAATGTAAATTTACCTTTTGCGTCAGATTTTCCTTTGTAAGCACTGTTTTTGAGTGTTACATCTTCTAAACCTGCTTTACGCTCTTTTGTTCCATCGGATTTTTCGATGTACAAACCTTTGTCATCTTTTTTGATAAATTCTATATCTTTTGTTACTGGATAGTAGCCGTTGTTTTCTTTGTAGTAATCTTTTGGATCTTGTTTTTCTAGGATAAATTCTACATTTTGTAGTGGATCTTCCTTGGTTACAAGTTTGCCACCTTCTCCTTTTACTTCGTCTTTACCAACTTTTGTAAATTCAACTTTATTTTTTTCGTTGATTACTTTGAGTATAGAATTTGGATCAGCAATATTGATTGTTATTCCATCTCCGATTACTTTTCCATCTTCTGTAACAAGTTGTCCTCTTGCATTTTTAAGCTCTTTGTTATTTTTATCTAATACAGCTTTTAATATAGCTATAACTTTTCCAGGATTTTGTGTATCATTTACAAATAAAAGTTTGTATTTATTTGATGATAGCTTATATCCTTCTGGTGCTTTTTCTTCTTCTAGAAGATAAGTCTTACCAGTTTTGATTCCATTTACATCAAACTTATAGATTCCAGCATTTGAATCTTTTGCAAGGTCGATAGTTGTTTTAAATACATCCTTATCGTCTTCTGTGTTGGTTAGTTTTAAGTGTAACTTACCTTTTGTGATGTTGTTGAATACTTTTCTACCATTTGAATCTGTTAGGAATCCTTTTGTTAAGTAGAAGTATTGTTGTTTTTCATCGTTTTTGACGTAGAAATTGCCAGCTCCATCTGTATCTACTTCTGTATTTCTATTTCTAGTAAAGATGTATGAGAACTCTTGGGTTTTATCTACCAATACATTTTCGCCGCTATCGGCATCCTTTTTCATTTCATAGAATTTCTTCTTAAGCTTGTAGTTATCTTTTTCGTCTTCGTAGATTTGGATAACTATTTGCCTGGTCATTTGTTTGAAGCCATCTGGCGCCTTAGTTTCTATTAATGTGTAGATACCTTTGGATAGGTTTTTAACTTCAAATGTACCATCGGTTTCTATGAGCTCATAAGGTGCTGATGATGAATTTCCATCTTTAGCTTCATCTAATTTTGTAGGATCATCAGAGTTTTTGAGCATTACGAATTTGGTTTGTTTATCTTTAATTAATCCTTTGTTTACATCTACCTTCTTCCACTTCAAATCAACTGTGGTTTTGGTGTTTGTTAGGATATAAGAAAATTCACCAACTTGTTTTTGTTCCAAATTGCTCTTTTTATCAAATCCATTTTTGATATAGGTTGTGTAATAATTATCTTTTTCTTCATTTGGATTTTTATCATGATTTGCGTATTTTTCGTAGTATCTTTTTTCTAAATCTTTATCGTAGATTGCTTGTAGACCATTTTCAGTTTTTACAACTTTTATTATCCACCTATCTTGAATAGCCTTACTGTCGTAACCTTCTGGTTTGTCGGTTTCTCTTAGTTCATAGATTCCTTCGCCAAGTGTGTCGAATGTAACTGAACCAGAATTTTGAGAACGTGCGCTTTTGTTGTAGGTATAAGTTGCACTTGATACTGCATCATTTGTATAGTCATAAGCTTTGCTATCAAATGTTTGTCTTAACTTTTTGAAGTTGAAATATACGTCTGGAAGACTATTTCCATCTTGGTCTTGTTTTTTAAATACGAATCTAGTTTTTTTGTAGTTTGCAATCTTGATGTCTTTTGGATTACCTTTATCGTCAAGTTGTGGATTGTTTTTGCCATCCGTTTGATTTTCTGGCGTAAATCTTACTGACGCATCGTGGTCTTCAAAGACTATTTTTAGTTTGTAAGTTTTTGGATCTTGCTCTACTCTGAAATACCATGGATCAGGTTTTATAAATTTCTCCAAAACTCTTGTTTCTTGTAGTTTGTACCTACCAACGCCAAGATTTTTGAAAGTGAATTTTGAACCTGCGTAAGCATATAGAGGTTGATCATATCCACCAGGGATTGGCTTTCCATCTTCATCAACTTGGGTTACCCTAAAGTCTGATGAATCTACCGCAATATCTTTTCCTTCCTTATCTTTTACACCTTCGATTTTTTGGAATTTGAAGTCGATATAATTTTTGTCGTTGTAGAGTGCAAGAAGTTTGCTTTTATCTTTTGATAACTCAAATGCTTCATCTGGGTTAGCAACTTCAATATATTTTCCTTCAGGACCCATCACGTAGCCTTTGACTTCTTGTTTCCATGCACCTTTTTCATCTTCTGTGAAGGTTATAGTAATGAACGCATCTTTTAATTTATAACCATCGGCAGGTTTGATTTCTTCTAATATATATGTTCCCGCTGATATATTTGTAAAATGCAATTTACCTTGACCTGTTGATGTATCTTTAGCATAGCCAGCTTGTTCATCAAAAGGCTCTACTCTACTTCCTTTTTCCTTACTTACTGTTTCATCGTATTCAGGTTTATTTTTTATATTTTTGACTATTGTTTGAGTCTTATTACCAGCACCATCTTCAACAGTTTTCATCTTGACTTTTCTTAAGCTAAATACAGCGCCTTCTAGGTCTTTGTTGTTTTCCTTAGCCTTTTTGTTAAACTCAAGCTCAGTTGTCTTCAAATAGTTAGTTACTTGAGCATCATCTATTCCTTGATAAGGAGCATCTGGTCTTGCTGGATTTGACTTTCCATGGTCTGGAACTATCTTTATATATTTGTTGAAATTAGAATCGGCTGTTCCTAGACCTTTGATTTCTTTTCCTATAAGCTTTTGCTTTTCTTCATCTGAAACTACTTCTTTGTTGAAGTCATCATTTTCAGTAAATTTGTGTGTGAAGTAGAAATCAATTCCCATGTAATCTGCATCACTAGGCTCTTTCCCATCATATACAAAGACTTTGAAATACCATTTTATTGGATTTCCTTCATCATCAACTGGCTTTCTCGCCACATTTGGTGTAATTATTTCAGTAAGTTCGTAGATACCTGGAGTCAACTCTCTAAAGTAGTGATCTCCTTCTCTTGCGGTAGCTTCTGTAACTCCGTCGTACTTCTCATCATGGTATTTTGGGAAGTCTTTGGCTTCATTTTGACTTTCTGAAACATGACCAGTCTTTTTGCCCTTTTCATCTAATATGTTATTATAAAGTTTTTTATCACCATTAATAATTTTACGAGCTCTAAATTGTGCATCGTTTGTTTTACCAATACCATCTATTACTTTACTTACTCTAAGAGGGATTCTAAAACCAGACTCGTCTTTATTGAAAATTTCTGTTAGGTTACCATTAGAGATTGTGACTGTTAGATTGTTGTTTTCATCAACCTTAGTCATATCAAGTTTGATTTGAGATATTGTTTCTGTAGCCCACAAGCTTGCGTTATTTTCTTCTCTTTCGTATTCAAGAATATATTTTTTGTTTTTATCAAGATTTGTGAAGTTTAATTCTCCTTGGTATGGAGCATTTTTCTCTTCTCCAACTACAACCCATTGTTCTGGTGTAGAGCCTTGTGCTTCTTGGAATACTTTAAGTGTAAGTTTTCCGGCAAATCCTTCTGGTACTTCCTTACTATTATCTTTTCCATCTTTTTGATTTAAGTAAGTAAATATTGCCTTAAGATTTACATCTCCTTGTTGAGGTATTTGTTCAAAAGTAGCATTTACTGTTACATTTGATGCTGGCATTGTGAATTTGTTGCCATTAAGAGTGATTTCTTTTCCATTAGCATCTGTTACTTTTAGGTCTTTTAATCTAAAGCCATTAGATGGATTAACTGTAAGAGTTATTTCTTCATCTTTATTAATATTTGTTGATTTACTTGCAGTAACACTTCCATTTTCACTTGGATTTATTGTTATTTTGTAAGTGTTTGGTGCTGGTGGTGTTTCTTTTATTTTTTTAGTGTAAAGTTCCCCATTACTTTTTGGATAAGTACTGCTTATTAGATTTTCTTTTCCATTATTTGTAAATTTAACACCTTTATCTATATCAGATTTATTGATAGGATAATTTTTACCAAAGTCGGTGCCTTCTTTTAAATCAATTGTGTAAGAAAATTCTAAACTTTCGCCTTTTTTAAGATTAATTCCATCAAGGCTTATGGTATTATTTGTGCTATCTTTTACAATGTTATTAGAAATATCATTTGTTCCAAGTTTTGCACTGGTACTTAATAGATTTATTGATGGCCTTAATCCTATATCAAGTTTTCCATCTTTTACTAAATAACCATCTGTTGGATTTTGTATTCTTTCTTTAATAAAATTATCATCAGTTAAAATGTTTTTATCAAAGAAATCTTTATTTACATATAATCCTTTACTGTTGTTATTGTCAACATCATTTTGGAAAAATTTAAAATGATCACTTTGTACATTACCTTTTATATCATTGGCAGTGTTATTTGACATATAAGTAATATATTCATTATTTAATCCAGAATAAAAGTCTACGTGTGTCATCCAAGTATCAAAATGAACTGGTTTAGCTTTATTTCTAAATTGCCAAATTATTTCTGCTGCTTGGAACTTTTTACGATTTCCATCGTTTTTATCACGAAAAGTTTTTGCATCAGTAGATAGAAAGTTAGATATATCAATAAATATCCTCTTATCATAAGCCTTTGTTGTATTTGTAATTTGGTTATAATAAACATCTCTATTTTTTGCTAATCTATCATTTCCGTCAATATTATTTGTAACTCTTTTTTTGATTCCAACTTTTCCAAGATAGTCTTTGATTGTAACATCTTCTCCATTTGGATTTGATGGAGTTGTCATTTTGTAAGTTTGAGTATCTGTAATTGACTTATCAAGTGCTAGTAAGTCTTGATTTACTCCTCCTACTATTCCGTTAGTTGCATTATCATATTGGATAAAGGTTACATCTATGTTTGCATTTGATTTTTTAGCCTTTTCAACTATATCTGTTATCAACTTATTGATATTTTTATCTAAGGTTGCTCCATTCGGATTACTCTTATTTGTGCGTTCTGATACATCTTTTGATCTATCTATAACAAATACTAATTGGATATTATTTCCAATTATAGTTTCTTCTCCAGAAATTTGTTTTTCTTTAGGGCTAATTGAAAAGTTTATTGTTCTTTCTCCATTTGTTGTATCAACTTTGCTTGCCTTTACTGTGACATTTAAATCGTCAGTGCTTGAATCGTATTTTTTTTCTTGTAAATCTTCTTCCAAGCTTGGAGCAAGAAGTCTGTTTATTGGCAATTGGCCTGATACATCAAGTCCTGACATTTTGTATCTTAGACTTTGTGCAGAATAATCAACTTGATTTGCATTTTTATTTTTTGTTGGATTTTCTCTATATTTCTTTACAACACCAAATTCATCAACATGGACATACCAGAAGTTAGGATCTTTTTCGTAACCTGCTGGTCCTCTGAACTCTTCTAGTACATAGTAACCTGGTTTTAGGTTATCGAAAGTGATTATACCTTGGTAATCTGGAAGTAATTTAGGATCTCTAGGATGTTCTTTGTGATCTGGTCCTGGTTCTGTTATAGGATCACCTGGCGTTACTTTTTCAATATATTCTTCAGGGAATCTCTTTTCCTTGTCTTTGTAATAGATATTATAATTTTCATCAGCCTTGCTTAGTCTAAAGTAAGCACGTCTTAGACCAACCTTACCTGTATAAGGTTTTATTGCATTACCGGTCTTTTTGATTGAAAATTCTCCAAGTTTTTGTTCTTTACTGAAGTTTATAACTCCTTCAAATATTGAATGAGGGCCTGTCTTAGCAGATTGGGTAGGATGTCTTACAATTATTTTCATTGTTCCATCTGTCGCACCATTTACTAATAAGGTTATACCAGATGTTTTTCTATATCCTTTTGGAGGTTTTCTCTCAACCAACTTGTAATATCCATCAAATTCTAGATCGTGAAGCTCAAATGAGTAGTCATATTTAGGGTCTGTAAACTTTCTAGGGTTACCCTCTTTTTTCGCTTTATTTTGTACTATAGGATGTTTATTTATAGGTTGTCCAACAATTTGTCCATATACATCCGCTGCATATAAGTCAAACTCTAGTGGGTTTCCATCTTCATCATATAGTATTTCAGTGGCTTTTTGTGGTTGACTTTCCAAATCTCCAGTAGATAAGTATTTATCAAATACGAAATCTTTTTTTCTAGCTTCATTTCCTATTTGGAAAGCTTGTACACGATCTTTGCCATTTATGATACTATCCAAAGGCACTTCTTTTAGACTATCAGAATTGATATTTTCTTTTTTGTCTACTTCATATAATTTATATTGAAGTTCTCCCTTGTTAGCTCCGTCTTTGATCTCAGATACTACAAGCTTCCATCCATATAGGTTGCTTTTATTGTAGCCATCTGGAGCTACTTCTTCTTGGAGTAGGTAGCTACCGACTTTTAATTCGTCGAATTCTATATATCCACCGCCTCTGAATTTTTGTCCATCAACTTCTTCATCGCTATGAGTAGGAGCATCGGTTTCAAATCTACCATCTCCTGCCTTACCACCAGTATAGATATCTCCATCGATGGTTGATAGGGCTGTAAGCCTGAATCTTGCGTTGGCTAATCCAAGGTGTTCTTTGTCATTATCTCCAATATATTCGCTTCTAACTTTCCTTATTCTAATCTTAGTTTGTTTTGGATAGTTTCTTACAATTGTAAAATCATCTTCTTTTTCATTAGGAATATTATCGCCTACAAAATGTAAAACTACTTTATTTTTTCCAGCAACTGTTTCTTCTTTTGCTTCAAGAATATAAAGTGGGGCTTTTTGGTAGCCTGCTGGTACTTTTGTTTCTTCTAGGATATAGTAGCCTTTTGGAATTTGTTCAAATTTGAATTCTCCATAATATCCTTTTGATGTTTGTTTGTAAGTATCATCGTATTTAATTGTAGCTGGATCTTTTATTTGATTTTTTACATCTTCAACAGAGTCTGCTGTTACTTTTCTTAGTGTAAATTCTGCTCCATTTAGTTTTGTAAATTCATTTTTCTTTACAAATTCTAAATCTCCAAGGTTATCTTGGATATTTGTTAATTTGACTTTGACTTTGTTGTCTTTGTCAATTTCTACCAAGTTTTTGCCTTCAGCAGATTTTGGAATTTCTTTGTCTTTTATTATTACTTCTGTTTTGTAGCCATCGTTTACATGAATTTCTGGTAAGTTTTTGAATTTGTATGGTCCTTTATCTTCATTTACTAAGCTTCTTTTTACTTGAATTTCAAATTCTTTGATTGGCTCATATCCTGATGGAGCTTCTTCTTGAACTATATAATAACCTGGTTTTAAATATAATTTTTCGTTATTATCTTTTTTGGAAGTCCATTCTACTTTTTCATTTGTGTATTTGTTGATAAAAGTAAATTTTGCTCCTTCAAGTTTTGTCTTTCCATCATTTGTATATTTGTCAATTTCAAGTGGTTCTGTAATACGACCTGTGATTAGCTCTTGGTATTGTCCTTCTTTGGTGTGGCTGTAGAAAACTAATTGAACTGTGTTTGCTTTATCTTTGTTCCAATCAGAACCTTTTTTGTAAGATGCAATGACTTTCTTTAATAATTCATTAGCCATCTCATATTGAGTGTTTTTTACGATTGGATAATTTTTGATAGTTGTTTCTTTATCTTTTAATTTTCTAAGACCTTCGTAAGTATTGTGATTTTTTTTCTCTCCATCGAAATAATCACCTTTCCAACTACCATCAGAATTTCTATCTCCTGTTAGGGTGTAGTTTACTTTCCATGAATCTTCGTTATAATTTGATGAAGTTTCGAAAAAGTCCTCTCCTATGCTTAAACCATCAGTAAAGTGATGGAGTACTCTTTGGTACATGGAGTTTTCGATGAGCCTGTGCATTACTTCGCCATTAGTTTCGCTTCCAATTAAGTCGTTGAATTTACCTAGGGTATATTCTTTTTTGACTTGTTCACCATAGAAATAAATTCTTTTCATCAAATCTTCCATGGCTTGACCTTGGCTCATTCCGTTTGGATTTAATACGATACCATCGTCTGTTGGTGTTCCATTTAAGTGGTTAACAAGTCTATAATTTCCCTTAGGATTTCCTACAATTTCGTTAAGTCTTGATATTAAATAATCACCTGATGGATCTTCGTGAATATCTAGGAATATTCCATCACTACCTTTAAATGCCGGGTCTGGAGTACCATTGTTGAAACATTGTACCATATCAAAGTTTTTGTTGATACGCATTATTGGATATGGATTTTCTAGGTAGGCTAGGTATTTATCTGTTAGGTCTTTGTTGGAAACTTTTTTTGTAAATAAGTTTATACGTCCACCAGTAGTTGTTTCTCCTACTAGATTGTTTACTTTTTTCTCTTTGATATTTGCTTCGAAACGATAAGTATCATCTCTTGTACCTATTTGGTTGTCATATTCATAAGAGATTAAAGTTCCTGGATAAAAATCTCCATATTCTGTTACAACTTCACCTATATCACGAGTTCTTTTATAAAGTCCATTTTCTAGTGGGACATAGTAGAACACTTTTGGATTAATTGGTTTGCTTGGTGTATTATTTATTAAAAAATTAGGATAGTTAAAGGCTTGGTCTGGTTTTTCGCCAAGTCTTAATAAGTCTAGTGCGTACCAGTCGACATTTTTATCAGAATCTCTTTTTGCATAGATTGTTCTTGATGAATCGTAGTAGAAGTTCTCGCTTGTAAAGTTATCTCTTTCGGTACTTTTTGCAGGAATCATTGTTTCTACTAGGTTAAATGGAAGTTTTGAAAATTCTCTTGCTTGTTCAGCTCCCTTCATCCATTTGATGATTGCTGGAAGCTTGTTATATTCTTCTATAAATTCGTCAAGCATTTTTTTAATGTAATTGCCATCTGGATTTATTCTTAGACCTATAGAATAATAATCGTGTAGACGATTTTTGTTTACTTCAGCTTTTACTCTAATATATAATTTTTCTCCAAGAGCATTTTTAGCTATTGAAGTGTTTTTTTGTAGAATTTCTCCCAATTTTGATGATGAAATATAATTATCTGTATAGTCAAGATCATACTTATTTGTTGATGCCTTGAACTTGAAATTATTTAAACCTTGTTCCGCTCCTGCAAATATAGAAACATTTAAATTATTAAAATCAAGATTCTTATCTTTTAGGGAAGCTGTATCCACTTCTATGTTCCATTCTACAGTTGGATTTGTACCACCTTTATATTGTTGTTCGGATGTCCAATTTAGTTGGAATGGATAATGTTTTGCTTCACTTTGTCCTTGGCTTACAACATTGTAAGAGCTTTCTACAGGATTTTCATCATTTATAGTTACATGTTTAGTTGGCATTGATTGGATTGGGTTGTTTTTTGGTGCAACCTTGATGTCAATGTCAATTTCTGTTTGTCTCCCAATATTAGCTAAATCAAAACCCAAATATTGGTCTACTGTTAATTTAGTATCTTTTGTAACACGGGTTTGGAAAACATACCTTATTGTATGTTTTGCTTTATCATATACTGGGCTTGCTATTAGTCTGTTACCATCATACAAATCATTCCATGTTTGACCGATGTCATCTTTTAAATATGGTCCAAGTTGAACTTCAAAATACCAGCCTTGAGGTATAGGATTTGCTGGAGATGCTTTGACATTCATTTCAAGATTTAGGTGGAAAAGTTTACCATCCCATGAATTTGATGGGACTTTTCTTGGCAACTGTCTAAGCATATTTGCCCTAAAATTTTCATCCCTATCTTTTTCTACAAGAGCTTTTATTGCAGAATCATTTTCTGTCATTAATTTTTCTTGACTTTCTAATGACAAATTATATTTTTCGCCAAGTTGTGTAAGAAGTTTTTGTATATCTTCGATTGAATTATTTTCATCTTCCAAAGCCTCTTTTAATTCTTTGTTGGCTTTTTCAAAATTTGCATTTTCTTCTTTTTGTTTTTCTTCTTGGGCTTTCTTTTCTTCTTCTTTAGCTTTTTGTTCGGCTTGCTTTTTTTCTTCTTCGGCTTTTCTTTCTTCTTCCTTTTCCTTTTCTTCAGCCTCTTTTTGTGCCTTTTCTTCTTCAGCTTGTTTTCTTTCTTCTTTATAGGCATTTAAGCTATTTAAATCATTTGTCAAAGAATTGGTGTCATAAAGATTTTTCTTATCTTCATTAATAAGGGCAAATATATCTCCCTCATTTTTTATATTCCAATTTCCTTGTTCATCCTTTTCAAACAAATTGTAATTAGGATCAGGGGATATATTTTTAATAAATTCTAAATTGAATACTAATTTATCTTGGTTAAGTAATTTTTGATTTCCATTTTCATTAAAATCAAAATCGTCTAATATTTTAAAGTCTATGTATGAATAATTTTCTCCATAAAAATTATCTTTTTTGCCTTGTTCAAGATTTTTCATCTCATTTTTTGTAAGGATTTTATATCCTTGGTCTTCTTTGATGATTTCAAGATCAAGATCAAGACCTTGCAAGTTTAGCATATCTTTTATACGCCAATATTCCTTACTTGCATCTTCATTTGTTTGGAAAAATTTATCTTCATAAAGCTTGAGGTCATTTCTTTTTACAAGTCTAAAGCTTGAACTTGTAGAAGGAAGACCTAGTGCAATAGAAAATTTGCTTTCATCCTTATCTATCTTTTTCTTATCATAAATTTTTTGGGAATCTGTGATAGACAAATAAGCATCTTCGTTCGTTTCAAGATTTTCAATGTTTTTTATAGTATTTGGTTCAAGCTCTTCAGCCTTCGACCTCGTAGCAAAAGCTGGTAGCATAACTTGCAATACCATAAAAAGTGCGATTGCAAATGATGTCAATTTTCTTAATAACTTTTTCATAAGAACTCCTCAAGGGCAATTTTATGTTTTTTTTTTTTTTTGAAAATTACCTAAATAATTATGACTTATTATCCACAAGTCTAGTTTTTTAGCCAAAAATAGCACATGATTTTAAGCAGTAAAATTATTGCCATATTTTTTTCTTGTGCATTGCTAAAGTATCAGCCTACATTTTTTCTTAAATAAATTAGTATGTTTTTAGGATTTTGATTTAAACATGGAAAAATTTCTTTGAAATCAACTTATTTCAAATAATTAATTTAAATTTTAAATCGTCCTAAAAT
>OKOP01000226.1_pt1 | contig 18344 bp, 19 predicted proteins | sample 1612641 | NCBI WGS metagenome assembly OKOP01 (sample SAMN04436810, study PRJEB24849) | human gut metagenome | biome: human gut; feature: NICU; material: stool | host: Homo sapiens | place: USA: Saint Louis, MO | collected 2011-08-20
AATCCGTATCTTCGAGTGCCCACACAGATTGTCTGATAAATTGTTAAAGAGCAGTTGCGACGCGGCTTTCAGCTCACTGTCGCGAGGTGGCGTATATTACGCTTTCCTCTTTCAGAGTCAACCCTGAATTTCAGGATTTTTCTCTTCAACCGAACCGGCTGTTTGTGTGAAGTGATTCACATCCGCCGTGTCGATGGAGGCGCATTATAGGGAGTTCTCCGCAGGCCGCAATAGAAAAATTGCAGAAAAATGACTGACTGCTGCATTCCCCAGCAAAACCCCGCTTTATACCTTTTTACGCACAGAGTTATCCACAATCATCAATGTAATTTCTGTATTTTTCCCACGGTAAACACTGTCAAAATTGTGATCACCATTGAAAGAGAAAAATTCGCGAGCGTTGCGCAAACGTTTTCGTTACAATGCGGGCGAAAAATAAGGATGCCCCGTTAGGGGCGTTAGCTGAGTTTTTCGCGAAAAATTCAGCTAACGCTCTCTGTAATAGTCAAATCCAGGGGATTTACCATGCAACAACGTCGTCCAGTCCGCCGCGCTCTGCTCAGTGTTTCTGACAAAGCCGGTATCGTCGAATTCGCCCAGGCACTTTCCGCACGCGGTGTGGAGCTGCTGTCTACAGGGGGCACAGCCCGTCTGTTAGCAGAAAAAGGTCTGCCGGTAACCGAAGTTTCCGATTACACCGGTTTCCCGGAGATGATGGATGGACGCGTGAAGACCCTGCATCCGAAAGTACATGGTGGAATTCTGGGCCGTCGCGGCCAGGACGATACCATTATGGAAGAACATCAGATCCAGCCTATCGATATGGTGGTTGTTAACCTGTATCCGTTCGCCCAGACCGTTGCTCGTGAAGGCTGCTCGCTGGAAGATGCGGTTGAGAACATCGATATCGGCGGCCCGACGATGGTGCGCTCTGCCGCCAAGAACCATAAAGATGTCGCAATCGTGGTGAAGAGCAGCGACTACGACGCCATTATTAAAGAGATAGATGCCAATGAAGGCTCCCTGACTCTGGAAACTCGCTTTGACCTTGCCATCAAAGCCTTCGAACACACCGCCGCCTACGACAGCATGATTGCCAACTACTTCGGCAGCATGGTTCCGGCTTACCACGGTGAAAGCAAAGAAGCCGCCGGTCGCTTCCCACGCACGCTGAACCTGAACTTCATTAAGAAGCAGGATATGCGTTACGGCGAGAACAGCCACCAGCAGGCTGCCTTCTATATAGAAGAGAATGTGAAAGAAGCCTCCGTTGCTACTGCAACCCAGGTTCAAGGTAAAGCCCTCTCTTATAACAACATCGCCGACACCGATGCGGCGCTGGAGTTCGCCGAGCCGGCATGTGTGATTGTGAAACACGCCAACCCTTGCGGCGTGGCTATCGGCAATTCCATTCTTGATGCTTACGATCGCGCGTACAAAACCGACCCAACCTCCGCATTCGGCGGCATCATTGCCTTTAACCGCGAACTGGATGCTGAAACCGCGCAGGCCATCATTTCTCGTCAGTTCGTCGAAGTGATTATTGCGCCGTCCGCCAGCGAAGAAGCCCTGAAAATCACCGCCGCCAAGCAAAACGTACGCGTTCTGACCTGCGGTCAGTGGGGCGAGCGTGTTCCGGGTCTTGATTTCAAACGCGTGAACGGCGGTCTGCTGGTTCAGGATCGCGATCTGGGGATGGTCGGTGCAGAAGAACTGCGCGTCGTCACCAAACGCCAGCCGACCGAACAGGAATTGCGTGATGCGCTGTTCTGCTGGAAAGTGGCGAAGTTCGTGAAATCCAACGCTATCGTCTATGCCAAAAACAATATGACCATCGGTATTGGCGCGGGCCAGATGAGCCGCGTGTACTCCGCGAAAATCGCCGGTATTAAAGCCGCCGATGAAGGTCTGGAAGTGAAAGGTTCCTCGATGGCTTCTGACGCGTTCTTCCCGTTCCGCGACGGTATTGATGCCGCCGCCGCTGCGGGCGTGACCTGTGTAATCCAGCCTGGCGGTTCCATCCGTGATGACGAAGTGATTGCCGCCGCCGACGAGCACGGTATTGCGATGCTCTTCACCGACATGCGCCACTTCCGCCATTAATGGAGCAATAGATGAAAGTATTAGTGATTGGTAACGGCGGGCGCGAGCACGCGCTGGCCTGGAAAGCGGCTCAGTCGCCGCTGGTTGAAACTGTTTTTGTTGCTCCGGGTAATGCAGGCACTGCGCTGGAACCCGCGCTACAGAACGTCGCCATCGGCGTAACCGATATCCCGGCGCTGCTGGATTTCGCACAAAACGAAAAGGTAGATCTAACCATCGTCGGCCCGGAAGCGCCGCTGGTGAAAGGCGTAGTCGATACCTTCCGCGCCGCCGGGCTGAAAATCTTCGGCCCAACCGCAGGTGCTGCACAACTGGAAGGTTCTAAAGCATTCACCAAAGACTTTCTGGCCCGCCATAACATTCCCACAGCGGAATACCAGAACTTCACCGAGGTAGAACCTGCGCTGGCGTATCTGCGTGAGAAAGGCGCGCCAATCGTCATTAAAGCGGACGGTCTGGCCGCCGGGAAAGGCGTTATCGTGGCGATGACGCTGGAAGAAGCTGAAGCCGCCGTGCGCGACATGCTGGCGGGCAACGCGTTTGGCGACGCGGGTCATCGCATTGTTATCGAAGAGTTCCTCGACGGCGAAGAAGCGAGCTTTATCGTGATGGTGGACGGCGAGCATGTGCTGCCGATGGCCACCAGCCAGGATCACAAACGCGTAGGCGATAAAGATACCGGGCCGAACACCGGCGGGATGGGCGCTTACTCCCCTGCGCCAGTAGTGACCGATGAGGTTCATCAGCGCACGATGGAGCGTATCATCTGGCCAACCGTGAAAGGCATGGCGGCGGAAGGCAACACCTACACTGGTTTTCTCTACGCGGGCCTGATGATCGACAAACAGGGCAATCCGAAGGTTATTGAATTTAACTGCCGCTTTGGCGATCCGGAAACCCAGCCGATTATGCTGCGCATGAAGTCCGATCTGGTTGAGCTCTGCCTGGCGGCCTGTGAAGGCAAGCTGGACGAGAAAACGTCCGAGTGGGATGAACGCGCTTCTCTCGGCGTGGTGATGGCTGCGGGTGGATATCCGGGCGATTACCGCACCGGCGATGTGATCCACGGCCTGCCGCTGGAAGAAGTGGCAGACGGCAAAGTGTTCCACGCGGGCACGAAACTAGCGGATGACGAGCAGGTAGTGACCAGCGGCGGGCGCGTACTGTGCGTTACCGCGCTGGGTCATACCGTGGCAGAAGCGCAGAAACGCGCTTATGCCTTAATGACCGATATCCATTGGGACGACTGCTTCTGCCGGAAAGATATCGGCTGGCGCGCTATCGAACGCGAGCAGAACTAACGCGACAGTTTTGCCAATAGCGTTTTGCGCGTGATCCCTAACTGGCGGGCGGCTTCGGTTTTGTTGCCGCCCGTTTTCTCCAGCGCCGCCAGAATCACCTCTTTTTCGACTTCCACCAGCGGCTGAATATCCTGACTTTGTACCAGCGGGATCGGCGTACTGGCAATCGCCAGCGGCAGCTCGCGTTCGGAAATATATTCCCCGGTCAGCAGCACCACCGCCCGTTCCACCGCGTTTTCCAGTTCACGAATATTTCCCGGCCAGTCGTAATGAATCAGCAGATCCATCGCCTGGGGCGTAAAGCCTTTTACCGCCTTGCGATTACGTTCGGCAAAGCGCTGAAGAAAATGGCCAGCCAGCAGAGGAATATCTTCCCGCCGTTGCCGCAGCGATGGTACTTCAATCGCCACCACGTTCAGCCGATAGTAGAGATCCTGGCGAAAACGCCCGGCATTCACCTCTGCGGCAAGATCGCGATGGGTTGCCGCAATCAGCCGGACATCAACCGAAATAGTCTGGTTGCTACCGACACGCTGAACTTCGCGCTCCTGAATCGCACGTAGCAGACGCACCTGCATCATCGGCGAGATATCGCCAATTTCATCGAGAAACAACGTGCCGCCGTCCGCCTCAACAAAGCGCCCTTCCCGGCGTTTGTCGGCCCCGGTAAACGCCCCTTTTTCGTGACCGAACAATTCAGACTCCAGCAAGGATTCGTTGAGCGCCGCGCAGTTGAGCGTTACCAGCGGTTTTTCGCTACGTGCGCTACTGGCGTGAATCGCCCTGGCGACCAGCTCTTTACCGGTGCCGGAATCGCCGTGGATCAGCACCGTGGCTTCCGATGGCGCGACGAGGGCGATTTCACTGAGCAGGTGTTGCATCGCCGGGCTTTTACCGACCATACCGAACTGGCTGGCAGACACCGCAGGCGTTTCAGCGTCAACACTGTGTGTATGCGCGAGCGCCTTTTCCAGCGTCGACTGTAGGTTATCGAAATCCAGCGGCTTGATGAGATAATCCAGCGCCCCGGTTTTCAACGCCTCTACCGCCGTCTCGATGCTGGAGTACGCGGTCATAATCAGCACCGGAATCGCGGGGTTTAATGTTTTGATCTCTTTTAGCGTGGCGATACCATCCATCTCTGCCATTCGCACATCGCAAAGCACAAGATCAAAAACCTGTTCCCGCACCTGCTCCAGCGCCTGTCGCCCGCTGTTCGCCAGCGCGACGTTATAGCCCCAGCCGCGCAGCAAAGCCTGCAAAATAGTGCAGTGGCTAATGTCATCATCCACCACCAGAATATCGATATTATCGTGCGTCATCCTTGTGGGTCCTTACGCGTAATATTGACCGGAAGCCAAAGGGTGAACGTTGCGCCTTTTCCCTCCTGGCTTGCGACCTGAATTGTACCACCGTGTTGTTCAACAATATTATGCACAACCGCCAGCCCCAGTCCGGTGCCTTCGGCTTTGGTGGTGAAGTACGGAGTGAAGATGGCTTCAAGCTGATCCGCCGCAATTCCCTTACCGCTGTCGGTAACGCTGATTTTCACGCCCGCGCCGCTTTCGCTGGCCGTCACGCTAATCACGCCATGCTGACCAATCGCCTGAATAGCGTTGAGATAGAGATTCAACAGGACCTGAGTCAGCCTGTCCGGATCGGCCTGAATTTCCGGTAATGTGTCGTTGGCGGTAAAGCGTAACTGGATCTCCCGGCTGTTTGCATCCTGGCTTACCAGCTGTAATGAGTGGTTAATCAGCGTGTTGAGCTCCACCGCCTGCAAAGCCAGATGCGTTGGCTTAACCAGTTCCAGCAGCTCGCTTACCACGCGGTTTAAACGGTCGGCTTCTTTCGCCATCACCTGCGCCAGTTGATGCGCTTCTCCCCCTGCTGGCGCGCGTTCGGCAAAGTATTTCGCCAGCCCTTTAATCGAGGAAAGTGGGTTACGGATTTCGTGGGCAACACCTGCCGCAAGATGCCCCAGCGCCACCAGCTTCTCTTTGCGCTTCATTTCATCCTGCAATAGCTGCCGCGAGCGCAGATATCGGCGATACCAGAAGAATGACAACACGCTTGCCAGCAAGACCGTCGCCAGGGCGAAGAGGATAATCAGGGTGTTTCTCTGCTCACGATCTTCGGCACTCACAATGTTACTGGCGTCGAAAGCGATAAAAATTGCTTGTGGTGTCGCGGCATACTGCTGCATATGGCGCATCCGGTGCATTCCAGTAGCAAACATCGGTTGAAACTGGCGATAAATTTCCAGAACAGGCTCGCCGTCTGCGCTATCGATCCGCCGCCACGCTTCTTCATTTCCCGGATGTAACTGCTGCATTTCCTGCGGGGAATAAAGCTGTTTTCCCACCATGCCGGAGTTGCTATGCATCACGATTGTTCCTTGTTCATCCGTGACCGCAAACCAACGTACTCCAGGCTGCCCGGCCATTTCTTCAAGTAAGGCCTGCTGCTGCGCATGATGCATGCGCATCCCCATGCCGACGCGCGAGCCGGATTCAAGAGCACGAATAAGTACACTGCCTTTTTCCAGCAGCGTTTGTCTGGCGGCGGCAGTCTCGCGCCCATAATCGCGAATCACTGTCACCGCAAACAGCCCCACCAGCCCAACAATGACCACGGGGAGGATCGCGCTTAACCATTTAGCTAAGGAGTCTTTAGAACGTTGCATAAAACGCATCTTCTTCTTTGCCTGCTCATCCCTTTCTGACAGCAGAAATCATGCCATCTTTTATCAGCGCTTACCCTGAGCTGTAACACAAAGGCTTAAGTTTCAATGAGTAAAAATGACTCGCTACCCGCAGCAGGCGAGTCATTTTTACTCGTTTATCATGCCAGATTACCCGTCATATCAGCGTTTCGCCGTTGGCACGGAAGATGCAATACCCGAAGTAAGACAACCACTGGAGGATTAACCATGAAACGGAACACGAAAATTGCCCTGGTAATGATGGCGCTTTCAGCAATGGCGATGGGATCGACATCTGCATTTGCTCACGGCGGACATGGTATGTGGCAGCAAAATGCCGCGCCTTTGACCAGCGAACAACAGACAGCGTGGCAGAAAATCCATAATGACTTTTACGCTCAAAGCAGCGCACTGCAACAGCAACTGGTGACAAAGCGTTATGAATACAATGCCCTGTTAGCCGCGAACCCACCGGATAGCAGCAAAATTAACGCGCTCGCCAAAGAGATGGAGAATTTGCGTCAGTCGTTAGATGAGTTACGGGTGAAACGAGATATTGCGATGGCTGAAGCGGGTATTCCGCGCGGTACCGGAATGGGTTACGGCGGCTGCGGTGGTGGCGGTCATATGGGTATGGGCCACTGGTAAATCAGAACGTTTTCTCGTTGGGTTGCCAGCGACAGAAATCAGAGTTTGCCACCAACAGTAATTGCGAACCTTCGGGCGCTTCCAGCCATGCCACGCTGACATCAACAGAAGAGCGGCTCTGGCGGCGCTCGATATGCGCTATCGCCTGCGAATCTAAATCAGGTTTAATGGTTTGCCCTTCGCAGGTGGTCACAGTCTGCTCCATCGCATGCCAGCGCCCCTGGCGCAGCACGACTCTCCCCTGACGTAAGGCATCGCTAATCTGGCGGATCTGATCAGCACGATAACGGTATAAATCGATTTGGTCGTTAGAAAGCTGCTGCTTTTCCCCATCGGATTCGCGTTGCATAAAGCTCAGATCGCCGCGATCGTCAAAACGCGCGCGAATATTCACCGGGGGTTTGCTGTAAACATTGATATTGATGAGCGTGAGGTTATCGCCCTGCCAGCGATACTCTCGCGTCGTGGTATCGCCACTGCGCCACGGGCTAAACACGGCAAGCAGATGCACATTATCGCCGCTGTCTTTTCGCCAGATGCGTACCGCGCCCTGGTCTTCAGCAAATCCACTGGCGGTAAAGGGAGGAAGTGAAGAGTTGTGACTACAAGCAGTGAGAAACAGAGCGCCAGCCAGCATCAATGATCGACGCCAGAAAGACAAAAGGGGTGAAACCACCCCTTCGTTAAAACTGTTCACTGCCACGCAATCTTACTTGACTGCGTCTTTCAGTGCCTTGCCAGAAACAAATGCCGGTACGTTAGCTGCGGCAATTTTGATTTCTTTACCGGTCTGCGGGTTGCGGCCAGTACGCTCAGCGCGGTGGTTCACTTTGAAGGTACCGAAACCAACCAGTTGTACAGCATCGCCTTCTTTCAGAGACTCAGTAATTGCAGCCAGAGTGGACTCCAGAGCAGCTTTAGCCTGGGTTTTGGACAGTTCTGCTTTCTCTGCAATTACATCAATCAGTTGAGTCTTGTTCATAAGTTATCCTTACAATGTGTTTATCGCTTGCTAAGCATCGAGTGCGACGGAAATGCCAGAATAGCACTCTCCTGCATACACGCACCGATAGCCACTTTTTTTCGCCCCCCAAATGTAGACCAGACGGGGGGCGAAAGGGAAGACTCCAGGTACGACAAATCAGGCGTTAAATCACGTTTTCTGGTCTTATTGCTGAAAAATTATACCAATATTGCTCTCACCCGCCTCACGCAGGTCTGCCCTAAGGCCTTTTATCAGCTCGATATCGCGTTCTTCGCACTCAGCTAAAAGTCGGAATATTTCCCACTGAATGTCCCATTCTTGCTCTACAGCTGGGTTTTCTTTGAGCTCTTCATCGCTCATTTCGCGACCAGCCTGAGTCATTTCCAGCATCGCCACGGTCGTGATGGAAGTCTTACTCACTTCCACCGCGTGTTCGAGCGTTTCGCCACTTAAACGCGAATGGACCAGTTCACTTAACGCCACGCAAGCATCGATTGCCGGATAAACGCCGTACAGATCGAAATCGTCGGCTGAAGGAATCGCTTCTTCAAATTTCTCCAGTTGGCTGTCGAAATTTACTTTTGCGTCTTTGACGGTCAGCGTTTCCCAAATGAGATCGAGAATGCGGCGGTAAATCTGCCCATCGCCGAAGCCGGTTTGCTGACAGAATACGGCGTAATTGGGGTACATACGTTCGCATAAGCAGGCCATAAAAGTGACGTGCTGCCAGCTTTCCAGGCGCTCCAGACGCAGATGAATTGGGTTTTGTAACATGTTGAGTTCTCAAATACGGAAATTATCCGCAGTTTACCTGAATTAGGGCTGATTTGCTGTATAGCGCACGAACGCCGGACGTTCCGAGGCCACTGCGTCCGCCCAGCGCGTTGGCTCCGGCAGACGATAGCCTTTCATGCAGCGTTGTACCCACGCCAGCGCGCTGTCCACGCTGACCCGATGGCCGGTAGCGATAAACAACGGGTTACAGCGCGCTTTGCTGCGCCAGACCCAGGCCAGCTGCTCGCCTTTATCCATCAGCGGGGCCAGCGCGCCCGGTTCGCTGGAGAGCGGTTCGAATTTACCGCAGAGCCGTTTTTTCGCTACGCCAATGGTCGGCACATCCACCAGCAAACCAAAATGGCTGGCGACGCCAAGACGGCGAGGATGCGAGATCCCATGACCATCGACAAACACTAAATCCGGCTTTTGTGACAGCATCTCCCACGCTGCCAGCAGCGCAGGATATTCACGAAAGGAGAGAAAACCAGGAATGTAAGGCATGGTGGTGGCGATGCGGGCCACTTTATACTCCACCAGCTCAAGCGAGGGGTATTTCAGCAGCACCATCGCCGCTCGCGTCACTTCGCCGCCCTGCTCAAATCCGACATCGGCTCCGGCGATCAGATCCGGCGGATCTTTATCGAGTCGATCCTCGCGGATCACAGAAGAAGCCAGTTCAATTTGTTGAGCGCGTAATGACGCGAGATCCATAATCGCTCCTTAGCGGTGATACTGTTCAGACAAGCGATGCACTGCCTCCACAAACACGCCTGCATGTTCTGGCGGCACATCCTGATGAATGCCGTGACCAAGGTTAAAGACATGGCCTTCGCCGTGACCGAAACCGGCAAGTATAGACGCCACTTCTTCTTCAATGCGGGCAGGCGGCGCGTACAGCATCGACGGGTCCATATTACCCTGCAGCGCGACTTTATTGCCCACGCGACGGCGCGCATCGGCGATGTCCGTTGTCCAGTCGAGGCCCAGCGCATCGCAACCGGTTTCTGCCATCGCTTCCAGCCACTGTCCGCCACCTTTGGTAAACAGCGTGACTGGCACGCGGCGACCGTCGTTTTCACGCAGTAAACCATCAACAATTTTATGCATGTAATAAAGCGAGAACTGTTGATAATCGCGCCCGGTAAGCACGCCGCCCCAGGTGTCGAAAATCATGACTGCCTGAGCACCGGCTTTAATCTGCGCATTCAGATACAACGTGACGCTTTTCGCCAGTTTATCGAGCAGCGCGTGCAGCGCCTGCGGATCGGCATACATCATCTTTTTGATCACGGTGAAGGCTTTGCTGCTACCGCCTTCAACCATGTAAGTCGCCAGCGTCCACGGGCTGCCGGAAAAACCAATCAGCGGCACTTCGCCTTTCAGTTCGCGACGAATGGTACGCACCGCGTTCATCACGTAACCCAGCTCATCTTCCGGGTCCGGAATTGGCAGTTTATCGACATCGGCTTTGCAGGTGACTGGCGAGGTAAAACGCGGACCTTCTCCGGCTTCAAAATAGAGCCCTAAACCCATCGCGTCTGGCACGGTGAGGATATCGGAAAAGAGGATCGCCGCATCCAGCGGATAGCGACGCAGCGGTTGCAAAGTCACTTCGCACGCCAGCTCGGCATTTTTGCACAGCGACATAAAATCGCCCGCCTGGGCGCGCGTGGCTTTATATTCCGGTAGATAGCGACCCGCCTGGCGCATCATCCATACTGGAGTGACATCAACGGGCTGGCGCAGCAGCGCCCGCAGATAACGATCGTTTTTAAGTTCGGTCATTTTAGCTGTTCCTTAGTGCGTCAGGCGGTCAGTGTATCATCACTCATACTCTGCCCGACACATCGCCACTGTATCTTCTATCAGACGGCGCGCTACGGTGCCGGGCGGCGGGAGTAACGGCAAATCGTCATAGCGATACCAGTGCGCCTCAAGCAATTCTTTCGGGTCGATCACGATCTCGCCGCTGTCATATTCCGCCATAAACGCGGTCATTAACGACTGAGGAAACGGCCACGGTTGGGAGGTCACGTAACGCAAGTTTTTAACTTTAATTCCGCTCTCTTCCATCACTTCCCGCGCGACTGCCTGCTCGAGGGTTTCACCCACTTCGACGAATCCGGCAAGTACTGTATGGACACCGTTACGATGGCGGGTATGCTGGGCGAGGAGGATCGAATCATCGCGACGGATGGCAACAATAATGCAGGGGGCGATTTGCGGGTAGTAACGCTCACGGCAATGGCTGCACAGCATCGCCCATTCGGTTTTGCTTGGATACATTTCATGCCCGCAGTAACCACAGTATTTATGCGATCGGTAAAACTCCGCCAGTTGCACGCCACGTCCGGCCAGTTGAAACAGCCCAACATCGAGATCAATGACCTGACGTACCGACCCCATATCGTGACGCCGCTGCAGTTGTACTAACCAAACAGGTTCCCCCTGCCATTCGCCGATTTGTAGTGCGCGCTGACCCACAAGATCGAAATTTGCCGCTTCGCCATATGGCAATTCTCCCTTCGGCAACCATAATTTTTGTTCATGGCTGACGACCCACCAGCCGTGATCTAATTTTTCAATTATACGATCCATAGCTCTTGCACTACCTTTGCATCACTGGCATGTTTAACATGGTTTTTACATTTCTCACAGAGCAGTTTTTGAATACAAACTTGCGGAGTCAATCATGCTTAACCAGCTCGATAACCTGACGGAGCGCGTCAGAGGAAGTAACAAACTGGTTGATCGCTGGCTACATGTACGTAAGCATCTGCTCGTGGCTTACTACAATCTGGTTGGCATTAAGCCTGGCAAAGAATCGTACATGAGGCTAAACGAAAAAGCCCTTGATGATTTTTGTCAGAGCCTGGTCGATTACTTGTCTGCCGGACATTTCAGTATTTATGAGCGCATTCTTCATAAGCTGGAAGGCAATGGGCAACTCGCACGCGCCGCGAAGATTTGGCCACAACTCGAAGCCAATACTCAACAGATTATGGATGACTACGATTCCAGTCTGGAAACCGCCATCGATCATGATAATTACCTTGAGTTTCAACAGGTTTTATCTGACATCGGCGAGGCACTGGAAGCGCGCTTTGTGCTGGAAGATAAGCTGATTCTACTGGTGCTTGACGCCGCCCGCGTCAAATATCCTGCTTGAGTTCTGCGCTGTTAACGCGTAATTTACATTCAACGCCCCGTTTGTGGGGCTAATTTCTTGTCGGAGTGCCTTAACTGGCTGAGACCGTTTATTCGGGATCCGCGGAACCTGATCAGGCTAATACCTGCGAAGGGAACAAGAGTTAATCTGCTATCGCATCGCCTTTGCGGCGATCGTCTCTTGCTTCATCCGTCGTCTGACAAGCCACGTCCTTAACTTTTTGGAACGAGCTATGTCTGCAACAAAACTGACCCGCCGCGAACAACGCGCCCAGGCCCAACATTTTATCGACACCCTGGAAGGCTCCGCCTTTCCCAACTCAAAACGCATTTACATCACTGGCACACACCCCGGCGTACGCGTGCCGATGCGTGAGATTCAGCTTAGCCCGACGCTAATTGGCGGCAGCAAAGAACAGCCGCAGTACGAAGAAAACGAAGCGATTCCGGTCTACGACACCTCCGGCCCGTATGGCGATCCGCAGATTGCCATTAACGTGCAGCAAGGGCTGGCAAAACTACGCCAGCCGTGGATCGATGCGCGCGGCGATACCGAAGAACTTACCGTGCGCAGTTCCGATTACACAAAAGCGCGGCTGGCAGATGATGGCCTCGACGAGCTGCGTTTTAGCGGCGTATTAACCCCAAAACGCGCCAAAGCAGGCCACCGCGTCACACAACTGCACTACGCCCGCAAGGGTATCATCACGCCAGAAATGGAATTCATCGCCATTCGCGAGAATATGGGTCGCGAGCGCATACGTAGCGAAGTTTTACGCCACCAGCATCCGGGAATGAGCTTTGGCGCACGTCTGCCGGAAAATATCACTGCGGAATTTGTCCGTGATGAAGTTGCTGCCGGACGTGCGATTATCCCGGCCAACATTAATCATCCGGAATCGGAGCCGATGATTATTGGCCGTAACTTCCTAGTAAAAGTTAACGCCAATATCGGCAACTCAGCGGTCACTTCTTCCATCGAAGAAGAAGTGGAAAAACTGGTATGGTCCACACGCTGGGGAGCGGATACCGTGATGGATCTTTCCACTGGTCGCTATATTCACGAAACCCGCGAGTGGATTTTGCGTAACAGCCCGGTGCCGATCGGTACAGTGCCGATCTACCAGGCACTGGAGAAGGTGAACGGGATCGCTGAAGATCTTACCTGGGAAGTCTTCCGCGACACCCTGCTGGAACAAGCCGAGCAAGGTGTGGATTACTTCACGATCCATGCGGGGGTGCTGCTGCGCTACGTGCCGATGACCGCGAAACGCCTGACCGGTATCGTCTCTCGCGGCGGTTCGATTATGGCGAAATGGTGCCTCTCCCATCATCAGGAAAATTTCCTCTATCAACGCTTCCGCGAAATTTGTGAAATCTGTGCTGCTTATGACGTTTCGCTATCGCTGGGCGACGGCCTGCGCCCCGGTTCTATTCAGGACGCCAACGATGAAGCACAGTTTGCCGAGCTGCATACGCTGGGTGAACTGACTAAAATCGCCTGGGAATATGACGTACAGGTGATGATTGAAGGCCCAGGCCACGTGCCGATGCAGATGATTCGCCGCAATATGACCGAGGAGTTAGAGCACTGCCACGAAGCGCCGTTTTACACTCTGGGGCCGCTAACTACCGATATCGCGCCGGGCTATGACCACTTCACGTCAGGGATTGGCGCGGCGATGATTGGCTGGTTTGGTTGTGCAATGCTCTGCTACGTAACGCCGAAAGAGCATCTGGGCCTGCCAAATAAAGAAGATGTTAAACAGGGGCTTATCACCTATAAGATTGCCGCTCACGCCGCCGACCTGGCGAAAGGGCATCCGGGCGCGCAAATTCGCGATAACGCCATGTCGAAAGCCCGCTTCGAATTTCGCTGGGAAGACCAGTTTAATCTGGCCCTCGACCCGTTTACTGCCCGCGCTTATCACGATGAAACCCTGCCGCAAGAGTCCGGTAAAGTCGCCCATTTTTGCTCCATGTGTGGACCGAAATTCTGCTCGATGAAAATCAGCCAGGAAGTGCGTGATTACGCCGCCGCGCAAACCATTGAAGTGGGAATGGCGGATATGTCGGAGAACTTCCGCGCCAGAGGCGGAGAAATCTACCTGCGTAAGGAGGAAGCGTGATGTATCAGCCTGAGTTTCCTCCTGTACCCTTTCGTTTAGGACTGTACCCGGTGGTTGACAGCGTACAGTGGATCGAACGTCTGTTGGATGCAGGCGTACGTACTCTCCAGCTACGCATCAAAGATCGGCGCGATGAAGAGGTAGAAGCCGATGTGGTGGCGGCAATTGCGCTGGGCCGCCGCTATAACGCGCGATTGTTTATCAACGATTACTGGCGGCTGGCGATTAAGCATCAGGCGTATGGCGTCCATCTGGGGCAGGAAGATTTGCAAGCCACCGATCTCAGCGCCATCCGCGCGGCAGGCCTGCGGCTGGGCGTTTCGACCCATGACGATATGGAGATCGACGTCGCGCTGGCGGCACGTCCTTCTTATATCGCGCTGGGACATGTGTTTCCGACACAAACCAAACAGATGCCTTCTGCACCGCAGGGACTGGAACAGCTGGCACGGCATGTTGAGCGCCTGGCGGATTATCCCACCGTGGCGATTGGCGGTATCAGTCTGGCGCGCGCGCCTGCGGTGATAGCAACGGGTGTCGGCAGTATCGCCGTCGTCAGCGCCATTACTCAAGCCGCAGACTGGCGTTTGGCAACGGCACAGCTGCTGGAAATTGCAGGAGTTGGCGATGAATGACCGTGACTTTATGCGTTATAGCCGCCAAATCCTGCTCGACGATATCGCTCTGGACGGGCAGCAAAAACTGCTCGACAGCCAGGTGCTGATTATTGGTCTTGGCGGGCTGGGTACACCTGCTGCGCTATACCTGGCGGGGGCTGGCGTCGGGACGCTGGTACTGGCAGATGACGACGATGTGCATTTAAGCAATCTGCAACGACAAATCCTCTTTACCACTGAAGATATCGATCGCCCGAAATCACAGGTCAGCCAACAGCGACTGACACAGTTGAATCCCGACATTCAACTGATGGCATTACAACAACGATTAACGGGTGAGACGTTAAAAGATGCGGTTGCACAAGCCGATGTGGTGCTCGACTGTACTGACAATATGGCGACTCGCCAGGAGATTAATGCCACCTGCGTGGCACTCAACACGCCGCTTATCACCGCCAGCGCGGTCGGATTTGGCGGTCAGTTGATGGTACTGACGCCGCCCTGGGAGCAGGGATGTTACCGCTGCCTGTGGCCAGATAACCAGGAGCCAGAACGCAACTGCCGCACGGCGGGCGTGGTTGGCCCGGTGGTCGGGGTTATGGGCACTTTACAGGCACTGGAAGCGATTAAGTTATTAAGTGGTATAGAGACGCCTGCGGGAGAACTCCGACTGTTCGACGGTAAGTCGAGCCAGTGGCGCAGCCTGGCTTTGCGCCGCGCCAGTGGTTGCCCGGTATGCGGAGGAAGCAATGCAGATCCTGTTTAACGATCAACCGATGCAGTGCGCCGCCGGGCAAACGGTTCACGAACTACTGGAGCAACTCGACCAACAACAAGCGGGCGCGGCACTGGCGATTAATCAGCAAATCGTCCCGCGTGAGCAGTGGGCGCAACATATCGTGCAGGATGGCGACCAGATCCTGCTTTTTCAGGTTATTGCAGGGGGTTGAGATGTTACGTATTGCGGACAAAACGTTTGATTCACATCTGTTTACCGGCACAGGGAAATTCGCCTCTTCACAACTGATGATGGAGGCGATCCGCGCTTGCGGCAGCCAACTGGTGACACTGGCGATGAAACGCGTCAACTTGCGCCAGCACAACGACGCTATCCTCGAACCGCTTATCGCGGCGGGTGTGACCCTGCTGCCAAATACATCCGGGGCGAAAACAGCGGAAGAAGCCATTTTCGCCGCCCATCTGGCTCGTGAAGCGTTAGGCACAAACTGGTTAAAATTAGAGATTCACCCTGACGCCCGCTGGCTGTTGCCCGATCCCATCGAAACCCTGAAAGCCGCCGAAAAGCTGGTACAACAGGGATTTGTCGTGCTGCCTTACTGCGGGGCCGATCCGGTATTGTGTAAACGTCTGGAAGAAGTCGGCTGTGCAGCGGTGATGCCGCTCGGCGCGCCGATTGGCTCGAATCAGGGACTGGAAACCCGCGCCATGCTGGAGATTATTATCCAGCAGGCCACCGTTCCGGTGGTTGTCGATGCTGGCATCGGCGTTCCCAGCCATGCCGCGCAGGCGCTGGAAATGGGGGCCGACGCGGTGTTAGTGAATACGGCGATTGCCGTCGCGGACGATCCCGTCAACATGGCGAAGGCATTTCGTCTGGCGGTAGAAGCAGGCCTGCTGGCACGTCAGTCCGGACCGGGCAGCCGCAGTCATTTTGCTCATGCCACCAGCCCGCTGACTGGATTTCTGGAGGCATCGGAATGAAAACCTTCAGCGATCGCTGGCGACAACTGGACTGGGATGACATCCGCCTGCGTATCAACGGCAAAACGGCTGCTGACGTAGAGCGGGCGCTAAATGCCTCGCAACTCACCCGCGACGACATGATGGCATTGCTATCACCCGCCGCCAGTGGCTATCTGGAACCACTGGCCCAGCGAGCGCAACGTCTGACTCGTCAGCGATTTGGCAACGTCGTCAGCTTCTACGTCCCGCTTTATCTTTCCAATCTTTGCGCTAACGACTGTACTTATTGCGGATTTTCTATGAGCAACCGCATCAAGCGCAAAACGCTGGATGAAGCGGATATTGCCAGAGAAAGCGCCGCTATACGGGAGATGGGCTTTGAACATCTGCTATTAGTCACTGGTGAACATCAGGCGAAAGTGGGGATGGATTACTTTCGTCGTCATCTCCCTGCCCTGCGTGAACAGTTCTCTTCACTACAGATGGAAGTGCAACCGCTGGCGGAGGCGGAATATGCCGAGTTAAAACAGCTTGGCCTCGATGGAGTAATGGTTTATCAGGAGACATATCATGAGGCGACTTATGCCCATCATCATCTGAAAGGTAAAAAACAGGACTTCTTCTGGCGGCTGGAAACGCCGGATCGGCTAGGGCGTGCGGGGATTGATAAGATAGGCCTCGGCGCGCTAATCGGCCTTTCCGACAGCTGGCGAGTTGACTGCTATATGGTTGCCGAACATTTGCTATGGCTGCAACAGCATTACTGGCAAAGCCGCTACTCTGTCTCCTTCCCACGCCTGCGTCCATGTACTGGCGGCATTGAGCCTGCGTCGATTATGGATGAACGCCAGTTAGTGCAAGCCATCTGCGCTTTCCGGCTGCTTGCACCGGAGATTGAACTGTCACTCTCCACGCGGGAATCACCGTGGTTTCGCGATCGCGTGATTCCGCTGGCAATTAATAACGTCAGCGCTTTTTCGAAAACGCAGCCAGGTGGCTATGCCGACAACCACCCCGAGCTGGAACAGTTCTCACCGCACGACGATCGCAGACCGGAAGCGGTTGCTGCCGCGTTAACCGCTCAGGGTTTGCAGCCGGTATGGAAAGACTGGGACAGCTATCTGGGACGCCCATCGCAAAGGCCATGAGACAGAATGTAAGAACGTAAATTTATTCCGAGCCGCTACGGAAGATGAAAAACGCAAGGTTGTTGAAAGCGTTGTGTTTTTTTATGGTAGTCCCGTCAGCAGGAATGTTGTCCAGGGCGAAAAGCTTCTTCCTCGTTTCGCCCTGCCTTTCTTAAAAATTCCGTGAAGAATTGCCCTCTGAATAACACCCATAAAAAAACCCGCCGAAGCGGGTTTTTACGTTATTTGCGGATTAACGATTACTCGTTATCAGAACCGCCCAGACCTGCGTTCAGCAGTTCTGCCAGGCTGGCAGATGCGTCTTCTGCAGTCACCTGCGGTGCAGCCGGAGCTTCACCCGCAGCACGGCGACGCATACGATCCTGGTGGTACGCGTAACCGGTACCTGCCGGGATCAGACGACCCACGATAACGTTCTCTTTCAGGCCGCGCAGTTCGTCGCGTTTGCCCGCAACGGCTGCTTCGGTCAGCACGCGAGTGGTCTCCTGGAACGATGCCGCGGAGATGAAGGACTCGGTTGCCAGAGACGCTTTGGTGATACCCAGCAGGTCGCGGGAGTAAGTTGCACCCACTTTGCCGTTCGCTTCCAGTTCGCGGTTTGCGATCTTGACGCGAGAGTATTCAACCTGTTCACCTTCCAGGAAGTCGGAGCTGCCCGCGTTAACGATGGTAGCTTTACGCAGCATCTGACGAACGATAACTTCGATGTGTTTATCGTTAATCTTAACGCCCTGCAGACGGTATACGTCCTGTACTTCGTTAACGATGTAACGAGTCACAGCATGAACACCACGCAGACGCAGAATGTCGTGCGGCGCTTCCGGACCGTCGGAAATTACGTCACCACGTTCTACACGTTCACCTTCGAACACGTTGAGCTGACGCCATTTCGGAATCATCTCTTCGTACGGATCGCTACCGTCTACCGGGGTGATAACCAGACGACGTTTACCTTTGGTTTCTTTACCGAAGGAAACGATACCGCTGATTTCAGCCAGGATTGCCGGCTCTTTCGGACGACGTGCTTCGAACAGGTCCGCAACGCGTGGCAGACCACCGG
>OKOP01000255.1_pt1 | contig 16239 bp, 17 predicted proteins | sample 1612641 | NCBI WGS metagenome assembly OKOP01 (sample SAMN04436810, study PRJEB24849) | human gut metagenome | biome: human gut; feature: NICU; material: stool | host: Homo sapiens | place: USA: Saint Louis, MO | collected 2011-08-20
GAATCCCCCGCCACCCCGGCGGCTCCGGCGGCCCCCGCCCCGTCGGCGGAGGCGGAGGGGGAGCTGGAGGCCCTCTATCTGGGGTACGGCCTGAGCCGCCCTCCTGGGAGCGGGTGGAGCCCCGCTTTGCCGGGCGGATCAGGGAGGCGCGCCGGGCCTGCCGCCGCCTGAAGGAGCGGGGCGTCCTGCTGGAGCCCTCCCCCGGCCATCTGCTCCACGCCGGGGTCGTCCGGGTGGCGGAGGCCCGGCTGCGCGGGTACTTCGGCCCCGCCCCCTTCTCCCTGTCCGAGGCCAGGGATGCCCTGGGCTGTTCCCGCCGGTGCGCCCTGCTCCTGCTGGAGCACTGGGACGCCTCCGGCGTCACCCGCCGGCAGGGAGAGGGCCGGATTTTTTCCACATCTGCTTGACCCACGGTGGAAAACCAGCTATGATGGGAGTGGATATGGGGGCGGAAGGGCCGCTGGTGGGCCCCCCGGTCTTCAAAACCGACGGGGACGGCACTCCCGTCCTGGTGTGTTCGATTCGCACCCGCCCCCGCCACGGATTCAGGGGCGCCCTGCGGGCGCCTGTTGGAAACAAGGCTTTTCCTTCTGAAAGGAGTGTGCCGTCATGTCCAGCATCCCCTTCTTTGCCCGCCGCAGGCTCTGCAGCACCTTCAACGCTCAGGAGGTCGGACAGCTCCGCGCCGCCCTCCAGGCCGCCGGGGTGGAATTCATCATCCAGCAGGATCGCCAGAACGGTTCCTTTTTCGGCATCGGCTTGCAGCTGGTACCCCCCTCCGTTGAATACATTATTTATGTCCATGAGGACGACTTTGAGCTGGCTCAGGCCGCCCTGCGGGGCACTCTCAACTGAGCAATGCCCGCAGCCGCCCGGTGGGCGGCTGTTGGAAGCGGCCTCTTTTTGCCGAAAGGAGTGTGCTTTTATGTCCAGCATCCCCCTCTTCGCCCGCCGCAAGCTTTACAGTACCTTCAACGCCCAGGAGGTCGGACAGCTCCGCGCCGCCCTCCAGGATGCCGGGGTGGAGTTTGTCATCACCCAGGACAGCCGCCCGGTGGGCGGATTCTCCGGCTATGGAACCTCCGGCCCAGCCCTCCATCTGGGGGCCGGCGCAGCCCCCTTCGAGTACACGGTATATGTGCACAAGGATGATCTGGCCTTGGCCGAGAGCGCCATACAGGGCACCGTCGGATAGCAGCACAGAGCCGCCGCCCCAGTCGGGGCGGCGGCTCTGTTTTTCCATATGCTCCATGCTCCCCGCGGCGTCAGCTCCTTCTCCTCCATTTCAGCAGCAGGGCGGAGTTGAGGATCACCAGCACGGAGCCGGCGTTGTGAACCAGGGCCCCCACCACGGGGTTGAGGACGCCGGTCATGGCCAGCACGATGGCCACTAGGTTGAGGGCCATAGAGAAGGCCAGGTTGAGGCGGATGGTGGTCATCATCCGCCGGGACAGGGCCAGCAGGTGGGGCAGCTCCTCCACCCGGTCGTTCACCAGAACGATGTCGGCGGCGTCCACGGCGATATCACTGCCCACGCCCCCCATGGCGATGCCCACAAAGGCCCTTTTCAGGGCGGGGGCGTCGTTGATGCCGTCGCCCACCATGCAGATCCGGACGCCCGCCTGCTGGGCCCGGTCGATCCAGTTGAGCTTGTCCTCCGGCAGACACCCCGCCCGGTACTCCCGAATGGACAGCGCCCGGGCGATGTGGGCGGCGGCGTTCTCGTTGTCGCCGGTGAGGAGCACCGGGGACACCCCCTCCGCGCTCAGGGCCCGGAGCATGGCCGCCGCCTCTCCCCGCACCGTGTCCGCCAGGGCGCAGAAGCCGGCGGGGGCCCCGTCCACCGCCAGATAGATGAGGGTGCACCCCTGGGCCAGAAAACCCTCCGCCTCCGCTCTGGCCGCCGGGGGAAGGGCCGCGCCCGCCTCCTCCAGCAGGGCCTCGCTGCCTGCCAGGACGGTATGGCCGTCCAGCACCGCCCGGAGGCCCCGGCCGGGCAGGGCCTCGAAGTCCTCCGCCGGGGCGGGCGTCCCGCCTCCGGCGGCCTGCCACCCCCTGACCACCGCTTTGCCCAGGGGGTGCTCCGAGCCCAGCTCCGCCCGGGCCAGCCAGGCGTAGACCTGTTCCTCCGTCACGCCGGGGGACAGGCTGCGCACCGCCGTCACCTCGGGCACGCCGCGGGTCAGGGTGCCCGTCTTGTCGAAGGCCGCCTTGCCCACCTGGGCCAGCCGCTCCAGGGCGTCCCCCTCCCGCACCAGGAAGCTGTGGCGGGTGGCGTTGCCGATGGCCGCCATGATAGCGGTGGGGGTGGCCAGCACCAGGGCGCAGGGGCAGAACACCACCAGGATGGTCACCGCCCGGATCACCTGACCGCTGAGCAGCCACGTGAGGGCTGCGGAAGCGAGGGCGGCGACCACAATCCAAGTGGCCCAGCGGTCGGCCAGGCCCACGATCTTCGCCTTGCCCGCATCCGCCGACTGCACCAGGCGGATCATCCGCTGGATGGAGCTGTCCTCCCCCACCCGGGCGGCCTCCATCTCAAAGGAGCCGAACTGGTTGACGGTGCCGCTGAATACCTCGTCTCCCGGCCCCTTGTCCACCGGGAGGGACTCGCCGGTCATCACCGCCTGGTTGACGGAGGTCTGTCCGGCCCGCACCACCCCGTCCACCGGAATGGTCTCTCCGGGGAGCACCCGCAGCCGGTCCCCCACCGCCACGGCCTCGGCGGGGATGCTCTCCTCCCCGGCGGCGGTCACCCGCCGGGCGGTTCGGGGCGTCAGCCGGACCAGCTTTTCGATGCCCGCCCGGGCCTTGGCCACCGTCCGCTCCTCCAGCAGAGAGCCAAGCTGCATGATGAAGGCGATCTCGCCGGCGGCAAAGATCTCCCCAATGGCCACCGAGGCGAGCAGCGCCAGGGACACCAGCACGTCGGCCTTGATGTCAAAGCGGGTGAACAGCCCCACGGCCGCCTCCCTGACAATGGGCGCGCCGCAGAGCAGGATGGCCAGCCACGCCGGGTTCACCGGCAGGGCCGCCGGGGCAAAAAAGCTCAACAGGAGGGAACCCCCTCCCAGCGCAAGGAATGTGATATCCCGTTTCATATACCCATACCCCCTATAGGTATATTTATACCCCCACGGGTATTATTTGTCAAGAAAAAAGCGGCCCAAACGGGCCGCATCAGCGTCAGCTCATACGTGAGAAGTGCTCGATGGCTTTGGCGAATTCCGCAATGGTCCGGTCCGCGTCCCCGTGCTCGATGCCGTCCCGGACGCAGTGGTTGAGATGCCCCTCCAGCACCACCTGTCCCACCTTGTGCAGTGCGCTCTTGGCGGCGTTGATCTGCATCAGCATGTCCTCACAGGGCACGTCCTGATCCACCATCTTGTCGATGGCGCCCAACTGCCCGATGATCTTTTTCAGTCTGCGGTGGAGGTTGTCCACATCCATACACTGTCTCAATGGCTTCACCCACTTTCTTTGCTATGATACCAGCTTTTCGCCCGCCTGTAAAGGCAAAGCGGGGCCGGCGCGGCAAGGCGCGCCGGCCCCGGCCGGTGAAAGCTCAGCTCCGCTCCTCAAAGCTGGCGCCGCAGTTGCGGCAGTTGACGGTGATCTTCCCCTTCCCCCGGGGCACCCGCAGATACTGTCCGCAGTTGGGGCACTTGAAGTAGCGGTGCTCCTTGTCCCGGCGGATGGTACGGCGCATCCGCAGCCAGCGTATGGCGGGTCCGGCCAGAGCCAGAAACCGGGCGTTCTCCGCCCGGCGGCGGTCGATACGGCGGGAGAACATGCGGAACAGATCCCACAGGAGCACTGCCAGCGCCAGCCAGGAGAGCGCCTCCAGGTGGGGCAGGCCGGACAGAAGAATGAGGACGATATAGACCACGAGGAGGAAAAAGGAGAGCTGGTCGCTTCCATACCGGCCGTACATCAATTTTCGAATGAAGTTCATCACCATGAAATACGGTCGTCTCCTTTGAAGTTAAAAATAAATTTTTTCTGAACTTATGATAGCGCCTCCCTGTTTCTTCGTCAAGGAAGGAAACGTAAACAATATGTGAATTGTCCGCCCGGGGCAGCCATTCCGGGGCTTGCGGGATAGCGAAAAACCCGGTATACTGGTAAAAAAGCATGGGAGGGGCGTTTATGGGACGCATCGACAAGGAGAATTACTATCTGGACATCGCCCAGACAGTGGCCGGGCGCTCCACCTGCCTGCGCCGGTGCTATGGGGCCATTCTCGTCAAGAGCGACGAGATCATCTCCACCGGCTACAACGGCGCCCCCCGCGGGCGGCGCAACTGCGTGGATCTGAACTACTGCACCCGCGAGGCGCTAAACATCCCCTCCGGGGAGCGGTACGAGCTGTGCCGCTCCGTCCACGCCGAGGCCAACGCCATCATCTCCGCCGCCCGCAGCGAGGCCCTGGGCGCCACCCTCTACATGGCCTGCGTGGAGCCGGAGAGCGGGGCGCTGATTCCCGGCTCCACCTCCTGCTCCATGTGCCGCCGCCTCATCATCAACGCCGGCATCGCCCGGGTGGTCATCCGGGACACCCGCACGGAGTACCGGGTGGTAGATGTGGCCGACTGGGTGCGGGAGGACGACTCCCTGCCCCGATCCCTTTGAGGCCCAGGGCCGCAGAAATTGATTCCGAACAGGAATGTTCTTGACAGAAGGCCGCCGCAGACTTAAAATAGATAAGGTGTAATATTTTGAAGAACGAGGGGTAAGCTCTTCAAATTTTGTGCGCTCTGCCCAAGAGTGAGCGGGAGCGCGTGCATCCGTTTCATGAAAAAGAACTTTGAAAATCCAAGATATGGAGGTGTGTTGAACCCTTGATGCAGACTGTCATCGCCTGTGTGATCACGGCCGTGGTCGCACTCATCATAGGCATTCCCATCGGCATTCAAATCCGCAAACGCACCGCGGAAAAAGAGATCAACAGTGCGGAGGAGGAGGCCAAGCGCATCATCAACGAGTCCATTAAGAGCGCCGAGAGTAAGAAGCGGGAGGCGCTGGTGGAGGCCAAGGAGGAGATTCTCCAGGCCCGCAACGAGTATGAGCGCGAGGTGAAGGAGCGCCGGGCCGATCTACAGAAGCAGGAGCGGCGGCTCCAGCAGAAGGAAGAGAACCTGGATCGCAAGACCGAGAACATCGAGAAGAAGGAGGACACCCTGCAGCGCAAGCTGGCCGAGCTGGACGAGGCCCGGGACGAGGTGGCCACCGTCAAGAAGACCCAGATGGAGGTGCTGGAGCGCATCTCCGGCTTCACCGCCGAGGAGGCCAAGAACTACCTCATCAACCAGCTTGCCGAGGAGGTCACCCATGAGTCGGCCATGAAGGTGCGGGAGATCGAGGCCCAGTTCAAGGAGGAGGCCGACACCCGCGCCAAGGAGATCCTGTCCCTGGCCATTCAGCGCTGCGCCGCCGACCATGTGGCCGAAGCCACCGTCTCTGTGGTTCCCCTGCCCAATGACGAGATGAAGGGCCGCATCATCGGCCGCGAGGGCCGCAACATCCGCACGCTGGAGACCATGACCGGCGTGGATCTGATCATCGACGACACGCCGGAGGCCATCACCGTCTCCTGCTTCGACCCGGTGCGCCGGGAGATCGCCCGCATCGCCCTGGAGAAGCTCATCCAGGACGGCCGCATCCATCCCACCCGCATCGAGGAGATGGTGGAGAAGGCCAAGCGGGAGGTGGACGCCACCATCAAGGCCGAGGGCGAGCGCGCCGTGTTCGAGACCAATGTCCACGGCCTGCACCCCGAGCTCATCAAGCTACTGGGCCGCATGCGCTACCGCACCAGCTACGGCCAGAACGTGCTCAACCACTCCATCGAGGTGTCCCACCTGGCGGGGCTGATCGCCGCTGAGATCGGCGCCGACGTGACCCAGGCCAAGCGGGCCGGCCTGCTCCACGACCTGGGCAAGTCCATCGACCACGAGGTGGAGGGCTCCCACGTGCAGATCGGTGTGGAGCTGGCCCGGAAGTACCGGGAGAACGAGGACATCGTGCATGCCATTGAGGCGCACCACAACGACGTGGAGCCCCGCACCATCGTGGCCTGCATCGTCCAGGCAGCCGACGCCATCTCCGCCGCCCGCCCCGGCGCCCGCCGCGAGAACCTGGAGAACTATATCAAGCGTCTGGAGAAGCTGGAGGAGGTCACCTCCTCCTTCCCCGGTGTGGAGAAGTCCTTCGCCATTCAGGCCGGCCGCGAGGTGCGCATTATGGTGGCCCCGGACAAGGTCAGCGAGGATCAGATGGTGCTCCTGGCCCGGGACATCGCCAAGAAGATCGAGGAGGAGCTGGAGTATCCCGGCCAGATCAAGGTCAACATGATCCGGGAGACCAAGGTCATCGAGTACGCGAAATAAGATACGCACGGGAGGGGCTGCTGGACAGCCCCTCCTTTGTCGAAAGCGGGGAGTTTGCCCATATGAAAAAACCGAAAAAAGAAGAAAAGCCCCTCAGCGGCGCTCAGGAGGCCTACGAGTGGCTTCAGATTTTGATTGTGGCCCTGGTGACCATCATCCTGGTATTCACCTTCGTGGGGCGCATCACCCCGGTGGTGGGGGAGTCCATGCTGCCCACCCTCCACGAGGGGGATGTGATGCTGATCCGGGACATCGGCTACACCGGTCCCCAGCCGGGGGACATCGTGGTGCTCACCAAGGAGTTTGACGCCGCCAGGGGGCCCATCGTCAAGCGGATCATCGCCGTGGAGGGCCAGACGGTGGACATCGACTACCAGACCGGCGCCGTCTATGTGGACGGCGAAGCCCTGGACGAGCCCTATCTGAACGAGCCCATGGAGGAGCCCTGGTATGAGGATCTCACCTCCGTGACGGTGCCGGAGGGGTCGGTCTTTGTCATGGGGGATAACCGCAACCACTCCAACGACAGCCGGGACGTGACCCTGGGCACCGTGGACACGCGCTATCTGCTGGGCAAGGCGGAGTTCATCTGCTTCCCCTTCTCCGACTTCGGACGCATCGGCTGAGGGAGGCGGCCGCCCCGCCCGGCCGGGGATCATACAATCGCGGGCCGCAGGCATTGCCTGCGGCCCGCGATTGATTTTGTCCTATTTTCCAAACAGCCGGCCCAGGAAGGACTTCTTTTTCTTCGGCTGTTCCGCCGCTCCGGCGGGGGCGGCCTTGTCCAGCTCCTCCAGCTCCTCCTTGGCGTCGAAGCCCAGGTCAATGGCCTTTTGGTAGCACGTCCGGGCCTGTGCCGCGTCGGCCTCCACGCCCTGGCCCTCCCGGTAACAGTCACCCAGCAGGCACATGGCCCGGCCGGAGCCGCCTTCGGCGGCCTTTCGGAACCAATACACCGCCTGCGCCGGGTCAGGCCGTATGCCGATCCCCTTGAGCATGCAGTAGCCCAGGTTACACTGGCCCACGGAGCTGCCCTGTTCGGCGGCCTGGCGGTACAGCTTCACGGCCCGGGCCTTGTCCTCCTTCACGCCCTTGCCGCTCTCATAGCAGTAGCCCAGGTTGCACTGGGCGCGGGGATAGCCCTGCTCCGCCGCCCGCTCGTACCACTCCACGGCCTTGGCGGCGTCCTCCGCTACGCCCACGCCCCGGTCATAGAAGAAGCCCAGGTTGCACTGGGCCGGGGCATACCCCCGCCGGGCGGCCTTCTCATACCACTCCGCCGCCTTAGTCTTGTCCTCCGCCACACCCTCGCCGTACTCATAGCACAGGCCCAGGTTGCACATGGCCCTGGGGTGCTCCTGCTCGGCGGCCCTGGCATACCACTCCACGGCCTTGGTCTTGTCCTCCGCCACGCCGATGCCCTGCTCGTAGCAGTAGGCCAGATTACATTGAGCGGTGGCATGGCCCCGCTGCGCGGCCTTTTCGTACCACTCCACCGCCTTGGTCTTGTCCTCCGCCGTGCCGCTCCCCACCTCGTAGCAGTAGCCCAAGGCGCACTGGGCGGGGGGATAGCCCTGCTCCGCCGCCTGGGTATAGAGCTGGAAGGCCCGCGCCGCATCCATTTCGGTGCCCTCCCCGTCCCGGCACAGGTCGCCCAGGATGCTCTGTGCCCGGGCATTCCCCTGGGCCGCCGCCTTCTCCAGCCACCGCACGGCGGCGGCCGCGTCCCGCTCCACTCCGTTTCCGTTGAGGTAGCACACCGCCAGGTTGCATTGGCCCGGGGCATAGCCCTCCTCGGCGCTCTTGCGGTACCACAGCACCGCATGGCGCAGATCCTCCTCTACGCCATCCCCGTTCTCATAGCACAGCCCCAGGTCGCACATGGCGGGCACATAGCCGCCCTTGGCGGCGGCCCGGTAGAGCTCCACGGCCCGGGCCTTGTCCTCGGGCACGCCGTTGCCGGTGAGCAGCAGATCCCCCAGAATCCCCTGGGCCCGCGGGAACTCCTGCTCCGCCGCCTTTTCCAGCCAGCCTACGGCCTCCTCCGCGCTCCGTTCCGCGCCGGTCCCGTTGAGCAGGCATACGGCCAGATTGGTCATGGCCGGGGCATAGCCCTCCCCGGCGGCCTTGGTGTACCAGTACACCGCCTTGGCCGGGTCCTCGGTCAGTCCCTCCCCCAGCTCGAAGGCCAGCCCCAGGCTGCACATAGCAGGGGGATAGTTCTGTTTGGCGGCCTTTCCATACCACTCCGCCGCCTGGGCCGCGTCGGCCTCCACGCCGTCGCCGTCCCGGTAGCAGCCTCCCAGCAGGCTCTGGGCTCGGGCCTGGCCCTGCTCCGCCGCCTTCTCCAGCCAGGGGATGGCCTTCTCCGGCGCCGCCTCCATGCCGATGCCGGTGAGAAAGCAGTAAGCCAGATTGGTCTGGGCCGGGGCATAGCCCCCCTCGGCAGCCCTGGTGTACCACTCCACCGCCTGGGCCTTGTCCTCCGCCACGCCGTCGCCGGTCTCATAGCACAGGCCCAGACTGCATATGGCGGGCAGGTAGCCGTCCGCCGCAGACTCCCGGTAGAGGGAGAGGGCCTTCTCCTTGTCCTGCTCCACCCCACGGCCATCCAGGTAGAAGTCCCCCAGGATGCTCTTGGCCCGGGCGGAGCCGCCCTCCACCGCCTTCTGGAACCACGCTACCGCCTGGGCCATGTCCTCCTCCACGCCGATGCCGTTGAGATAGCACACCGCCAGGTTGCACATGGCGGGGGCGTAGTCCTGCTCCGCCGCCTTCCGGTAGCACTCCGCCGCCTGGACCTTGTCCTCCGCCACGCCGTTGGCGTTCTCGTAGCACAGGCCCAGGTCGCACAGCGCTGGGGCGTAGCCCTGGTCGGCGGCCTGCCGGTAGAGCTCCGCCGCCCGGGCCGGGTCGGCCTCCACGCCCTTGCCGTCCAGATAGCAGTCGCCCAGCAGATCCTGGGCACGTGCGAAGCTCTGCTCCGCTGCCCGGCGGAACCACTCCGCCGCCGCGGCCGGGTCGGCCTCGGTGCCCACGCCGTGGAGCGTGAGCACGCCCAGATTACACTGGGCCGGGGCGTAGTCCTGCTCCGCCGCCTTCCGGTAGCACTCCACCGCCTTGGCCTTGTCCTGCTCCACGCCGTCCCCGTGCTCATAGCACAGGCCCAGGTTGCACAGGGCGGGGGGATAGTCCTGCTCAGCGGCCTGCCGGTAGAGCCGGGCTGCCTCCCCCCGGTCCTGCTCCACGCCAGTGCCGTCCCAGTGGCAGTCGCCCAGAATGTTCAGCGCCCGGGGAAACTTCTGCTCCGCCGCCTTCTCCAGCCACTGGTGGGCGCACTCCACATCCTTGTCCACGCCGATTCCGTTGAAGTAGCACACCGCCAGATTGGTCTGGGCCGGGGCGTAATCCTGCTCCGCCGCCTGGAGGTAGCACTCCGCCGCCCGGGCCTCGTCCTTCTCCACGCCGGAGCCGTTCTCATAGCTCAGGCCCAGGTCGCACTGGGCGGGGGCGTAGTCCTGCTCCGCCGCCTGCTGAAAGAGCTCCGCCGCCCGGGCCTCGTCCTTCTCCACCCCTGCGCCGGACTGGTAACAGCGCCCCAGCAGGTCGGTGGCCCGGAGATCCCCGTCCTCCGAGGCCAGGGCAAACCAGCGGGCCGCCTGGGCCGGGTCCTTGTCGGTCCCGTCGCCCTCGGTATAGCGCACGCCAAGGTCGTAATAGACGGAGGCGTCTCCGCCCTCCGCCTGCTCCAGCAGGGTCTGGAACTCCTCGCGGGCGCGCTGGAGTCCCTCCACCGCCTTCTGAATCAGATGGGTATCCACAAAAATGACCTGCTGATCCTCGAAGGATTCACGGTTATTGTTGGCATTCGTGTCCATGACCGTTCCCCAATCTATGTAGTATGGGGATATTATACGCCGCCCATAGGATTTTGTCTATGGCGGAAAAGAGGAGAACCCCCCTGGCGGGTGAGTCTGCCGGTAAACGCTTTTGCCAAGCGTTTCGGAGGGAAAGCGCATGTGAAAGGCTGCTCCGCCCGGTGGGGCCGGAGCCCCGCCGGGCGGGTGTGTGATCTAGGGCAACTCGATCACCCAGTTCAGCGGGTTATAAGTGGATGTATACGACCGGGTCTCCACCTCCCGCGGCCGGTCGGTGCGCAGAATGTTGAAAACCAGCGCCTCCACCTCGATAGCCGTAATCTTCCCCTCTGGCTCCTCCAGCAGCCGGAACTCCGGCCAGTACTCCTCCGCCGGGCCGGGGAAGACCCGGTATCGCTCGTAGCGGTTGCCCGCCTCATCGGTGACCCACACGGCGGGCATGTGCCAGATAGAACAGCCCCGATAGCGGTTGCCCGCCTCGTCGATGAACCATATCGCCGGCACAGGCTGGACACGGCCCGCCTCATCCTCAGAATAGAGCATGGGCACCCATAACTGTTGCAGCTTCTCCTCCCGGGCCGCCAGGGCGGGGCTCCTCCCCGTCCGCGGGCGGCCACAAGGGCCGCCCCTACAGGCGCGCGCCGCGTGCTGCCCGCGCGGCGATACGCCGGGCCCTGTCACTCCAGGGTCAGATCCCCCTCCTTGATCCACCCGATGCGCCGGAAGAAGAGGCCGAACAGCCAGCAGAGCACCGCAGGGAGGACAAAGCAGATGAGCGCCAGCCCAACCCAGTCCAGGGAGGTGATGGCCGCCTTGGCCCCGGTGGCCACATCGTTGACCCATCCGGCGTACACCCCGATGGGGCCCACCATGCCGCAGGTGCCCATGCCGGAGGCCACGGCGGAGGCCGGGTCGTTCATCTCCAGCCGGAACAGGCAGGTGGCCAGGGGGCCGGTGATGGCCGAGGTGAGGATCGCAGGCAGCCAGATGCGGGGATTGCGGACGATGTTGCCCATCTGGAGCATGGAGGTGCCCAGGCCCTGACTGACCAGCCCGCCCCAGCGGTTCTCCCGGAAGGAGAGCACCGCGAAGCCCACCATATTGGCGCAGCAACCCGCCACGGCGGCCCCTCCGGCCAGCCCCGTCAGGCCGATGGCGGCGCAGATGGCGGCCGACGAAATGGGCAGAGTAAGGGCCACGCCGATGACCACCGACACCAGAATCCCCATCCAGAAGGGCTGGAGCACGGTGGCCCACTTGACAACGTCCCCCACAGCGGAGGCCGCGGTGCCGATGGCCGGGGCCAGCAGGGCGGACAGTCCCACTCCGGCCAGGATGGTCACCAGGGGGGTGACCAGAATGTCGATTTTCGTCTCCTTGGACACCGCCTTGCCCAGCTCGGCGGCGATGACGGCGATGAAGAGCACCGCCAGCGGCCCGCCTGCCCCCTTGCCGCCGGACAGGGTGACGCTGCCCAGGGAGTTGGCGGCATAGCCCACCGTGGCCAGGGAAAACAGCACCAGGGGCGGCGCCTGGAGGGCGTAGCCGATGGCCACGGCCATGGCCGAGCCGCTCATGGCGGAGGCGTAGCCCCCCACCGTCACCAGGAAGGCAATGCCGAGCTGCTTGCCCAGCGTGTCCAGAATGGTGCCGATGAGCAGGGAGCAGAACAGCCCCTGGGCCATGGCCCCCAATGCGTCCACCCCATACCGCTTTGCCGAGAGGACAATATTTTTTCGCTCGAGAAATGCGCTGCATACTCCCATATTTCCGTCTCTCCTTTACACATGTCATGACACATAACTTGTCTTATTATAGCGGAACAGGCGGATTTGTCAAGCAAAAAGCGCGGGACACGTCCCGCGCTTTTGGAGATCACACATACCCCAGCAGTCCCCGGACGGACACCTCGCCGGAGGACACCGCCTCCCGGCTGCCGTCGGCGCGGCGCACCACCAGGGCGAAGGTATCGTCCACCGCCTCGGCAAAGGCCTCCTCCTCCCCGCCCGCCCGGAGCAGGCGCACCGTCCGGCCCAGGGTGAGGCAGTCGGCCCGGTACCGCTCCAGCCAGGCCGCCCGCTCTGCCGGGAAGGCGGCGTACAGCTCGTCCAGGGCGGCCAGCACGGCCGCCGCCATCTCCGCCCGGCGGGGGGCCCGTCCCAGAGCATGGGCCAGGGAGACGGCCACCGGGGCCACCTCCGGCCCGAAGTCGGCTGCGGTCTGGGTGAGGTTGATCCCCACCCCCACCACCACATGGCGCAGGGCGGCGCTCTCCGCCTCCAGCTCCAGCTCGGTGAGAATGCCGCACAGCTTCCGCCCGTCCAGGATCACGTCGTTTGGCCACTTGATCCCGGGCCGCACGCCGCACACCCGCTCCACCGCATTGCACACCGCCACCGCCGTCCACGCCGTCAGGGCCGATACCTCCTCCAGGGGGCACCGGGGGCGGAGGAGGACCGACAGATAAAGCCCCTGCCCCGCAGGGGAGACAAAGGAGCGGCCCCGGCGGCCCCGGCCGCCGGTCTGCTGCTCCGCCACCACCGCCAGGCCGTCGGCGGCCCCGGCCAGGGCCCGGCGCTTGACCTCGTTGTTGGTGGAGTCCACCGTCTCCAGGCACACCAGCGCGCGGCCCACCCGGCGGCCCGCCAGGGCTCCGGCCAGCTCCCCGGCGGACAGCCGGTCCGGCGAGCCCTCCAGGGCGTAGCCCCGGCGGGGGGCGGAGGAGATGACATACCCCTCGTCCCGCAGAGACTCCATGGCCTTCCACACCGCCGCCCGGCTCACCCCCAGGGCACGGCTCATCTCCTCCCCCGACAGGGGCTTCCCCTCCCGGGCCTTTAACAGCGCCAGCACCTCGTCCCGCAGCATTCGCTCCACTTCCTTTCGCCCTCTATTGTACCCGTCCCCTCCTAAATCGTCAACCTATATCTCTTTTTAGTTGACATTTCATTAAATGTAAACTATAATCATTTTTAAGTTTACAATCAGGAGGGAACACCTGTCATGAAGACAAGAGAACTGGCCTACACCGGCATCCTGGCGGCTCTGATCGCCGTCTGCTCCTGGATCTCCATCCCCACCGCCGTCCCCTTCACCCTACAGACCTTTGCCGTCTTTCTCACACTGGGCCTGCTGGGGGGCAGGCTGGGCACCCTGGCGGTGACCGTCTATCTGCTGCTGGGGGCCGTGGGACTGCCCGTCTTTGCCGGCTTCCACGGCGGCCTGGGGGCCTTTCTGGGTGCCACGGGCGGCTATCTGGTGGGCTTCCTTTTTACCGCCCTCACCATGTGGGGCGCCGAGCGATGGCTGGGAAAATCCGCCCCCGTCTTTCTCGGTTCCGCCGTCGTGGGTCAGATCCTGTGCTACCTGTTCGGCTCCGTCTGGTACTACGCGGTATACACCAGCTCCTCCGGGCCGGTAGGAATGTTCACCGTGTTGGGCTGGTGTGTGTTCCCCTTCCTCCTGCCCGACGCAGTCAAGCTGGCGCTGGCCTGGCTGTTGAGCCGCCGCCTGGCCCCCGCCCTTCGGATCAGCCGCCGCTGAGGGCCCTGGCATAACCCGCCCACCTGTCCCATATATATGAGACAAGACTATGGAAAGGCGGGGGAGAGCCATGCCGTACGAAGAAAACCGTCCGCGGGCGGAGGCGGCCCATCACATCATTCTGGAGGAGCGCGAACAGCTCTCAGTCTCCGGCGTGGAGGAGGTGGAGAGCTTTGACGAGAACACCATTGTCATGCTCACCAACCGGGGCACCCTCATCGTGCGGGGGGAGGAGCTGCACATCGAGAAGCTGAGCCTGGATGGCGGGGATTTGAAGGTGGAGGGCACCATCGACTCCCTTACCTACGAGGACAGCGGGCGGGACAGGGCGGGCGGCCTGTTTGCCCGGCTCTTCCGCTGAAATGACCGTATCCGTCACCGACCAGGCCCTCTTCTTTGCCGGGGCGCTGGTGATGGGGGCGGCGGTGGGGCTGCTGTACGACGCGTTCCGCATCCTCCGTGTGCGCATCCGCCTCCCCCTGCTGGGTGGAGTGCTGGACCTGCTGTTCTGGCTGGTGGTCACCGTCGCCCTGTTTGTCTACACCACCACCGCCGGCAGCGGCGAAGTGCGCCTTTACATTGTGGCGGCCGTCCTCCTGGGCGCAGCGGCTTATTTCTGGCTGCTGAGCCGCTGGTTCCTCAAGCTGGGCTACCGTCTGGCCGATCTCGTTGGGGTTTTGTGGCGTGTGCTTACACTACCGGTAGTGTTTCTCCTGAGGCTGTGTAAAAAAATCGGAAAAACCGCAAAAAAGTCCTTCCATTATCGGCGAAAGTGGTATAGAATAAGGCTGATATCCAGGGAAATGGATGAGCTGCACCGCTCGGACCGCCGCGCGTCGGGAGGAGGTACCGCCTGTGAAAACCAAAAAAGCGTCCCTCCTGACCAAGCTGGTGGTACTGGCCCTGCTTATCGGCGCCGCCACCGGGCTGCTGAATCTGCGCCAGCAGATTCTGACCGCCCAGAGCGACCTGGCCGAGGCCGAGGCGCAGGTGGCAGCCCAGAAGCAGGTCAACGCCGACCTGTCCGACGCCGTGGAAAACAGCGATGATCCCGACCGGCAGGCCGACATCGCCCGCGGCAAGCTGGGCCTAGTAGAGCCGGGCGAGTATATCTTCCGTTTCACCGATTGAAAATTTATGAGAGAGGATTTAGCAGTCAGTATGGAGTTTGGTGTTGGTTCGGTTCTGGAAGGAAAGGTCACAGGCATCACAAAGTTCGGTGCGTTCGTCTCCTTGCCGGAGGGCAAGTCGGGTCTGGTGCATATCTCTGAGATCGCCTATTCCTATGTCAACGATGTGAAGGATCATCTCAAGGAAGGGCAGGAGGTCAAGGTCAAGGTCATCGGCATTGACGAGAACGGCCGCATCAACCTCTCCATCAAAAAGGCTATGGATCCCCCGCCCCGCCCCGCGGGTCAGGGCCGTCCCATGGGCCGCCCCGGCGGGCACACCGGCGGCGGCTTCCGCGGCAAGCCCGCCCCGGCGGAGCCCGCCAGCTTTGAGGACCGGCTCAAGCAGTTCATGGCCGCCTCGGACAGCAAGCTGTCCGAGCTGCGCCAGTCGGAGCGCCGCAGCTCCCGCCGCGGCGGCCGCAAGTAAGCCACAAAAAACAGCCCTCCCATATATGGGAGGGCTGTTTTTTGCTCTCAGCGCGGCGGGGGCGGTCCGCCCTCACAGCAGTTCTTTATACAGGGCGGGGGCGTCGGCCTTGCCCACGTGCTCGGCCACCGACAGCACCTCCACCTTTACGGTGCGCTCGCCGAAGCGCAGCTCCAGCACGTCGCCCGCCTTCACGTCGTAGCTGGCCTTCACCGGCCGGCCGTTGGCCGTGACCCGGGCGTTGTCGCAGGCCTCGTTGGCCACCGTCCGGCGCTTGATGAGCCGGGAGACCTTCAGCCATTTGTCCAGTCGCATGGGAATCTTCCTCCTCCATAGTCAACATAGTCAAGGGCCGCCGCAAGCCTGCGGCGGCCCTGTGGTTCTCTCTGTGGATGCGGCCCAGCCGGACATGGGGCCACTCGCCTCACGGGCGGGTGTGGGCACCCGTCCCTACGCCTCCGCCGGGCCCGGTGCAGCGCCGCGGGGGAACCATTCTGTGCACCCCTGTAGGGGCGGCCCTTGCGGCCGCCCGCGGGCGGGGACAAGCCCCGCCCCTACAACACGGGGTACGTCCCCTTTCAGGGCCCTCGCCGCGGGTTCGGCGGGAAGAGGAAGCCGCGGCGGAAGGGGTGCGCTTTGCCGCCTGCGGCGAAAGGGACTCCTGGGCACCCACTCCTCTTCCGCGCGTAGGGGCCGATGCCCTCATCGGCCCGCGGGCGGGTGTGGGCACCCGCCCCTACGGCACAGGGCGCTCCCCACCTTCGTGGCCCCCGCGCGAACCCAGCGAAGCGGTTCGCGTGGGGAAAAGGAGGCCCAGCGGCGGGAATGAG
>OKOP01000267.1_pt1 | contig 15291 bp, 10 predicted proteins | sample 1612641 | NCBI WGS metagenome assembly OKOP01 (sample SAMN04436810, study PRJEB24849) | human gut metagenome | biome: human gut; feature: NICU; material: stool | host: Homo sapiens | place: USA: Saint Louis, MO | collected 2011-08-20
ACCACCGACTGACAACGAAAACCAGTCTAAAGCACCACAAAAGTTCCTATAGGCCAGATTGGGAAGCGGAAATCGATGTCGCATGGAATCGAACTGACTAGCAGGTGGGGTCCCAACATCACAAAAGTCCCTTAGACCGCAAGGCCATATAGGTTCTACGGTCATCGGATAAAAACGGATAAATCGTTTAGCGGCCGGATAAAAGAAGAAGCCCAGAATCGTTGAGATTCCAGGCTTTTTTGTTTGTCGGGCTAGCCGGATTTGAACCGGCGACATCCTGCTCCCAAAGCAGGCGCGCTACCAAACTGCGCTATAGCCCGATGCGCCATTAAGGCACAATGAATCATTGTAAACGACGCTGGATACATTGCGTGTCGAGCATATGAATTCAAAAAAGGTTCTGGATTCTCTTGATAGCTTATGAGTGACATCTTTATTCATTGATGCTCTACAACGACTAGGTTTGGATCTGCATCGATATCCGGCGCATCCGCTGGACTAACAAGGACCGTGCAAACGATGTGGCCCCCGACTTCCTCGCAGGAAGTCGGGGGCCACATCGTTTGCACGGTGGACTATCGGATCAATTCTGATCAGATCAGCTCGAGGTCGACATCGAGGCTGATCGGCTTGTCCGCCGGGATATGGTACTGGGGGTGCACCGGCGACATCCAGGAATCATCGCCGCCAACGCCCATCTGTGCGGCAAGGACGCGCAGGAACATGTGCTTCGGCTTCGGCAGCTCGTCCTGGTGCTGAGCCTCCTCAAGCATGAAGCTGGAGTACGGCAACAGGCTTACCGCGAACGGCGCGGCACCATCGGCGCGGCTGACGCGCATGCCGTGGCCGTGATCGTCGGTAATCTCGGCCCAACGCACATCCTCATGGTTGCCCGTCTCCTGCGGCATGAGGTACGGCGCATGATCCGCGAAAGCGTTGGTGCTCCACACGCCGAGCTTGGCGTGCTTGCGGTCCAGGTACGTCTCCTCCGGGCCGGTGCCGAAGAACCTCAGGTTCGTGTACTGCACAGGCAGCGTCCATTCGATGCCGAACGCCGGGATGGTGGGCAGGTCACCCTGCTCTCCAGGGTATTCGACGTGCAGGTTCACGCGGCCATCGGTGTGGGCCGTGTAGGAGACGGTCACCTTGGTGCGCTGCGCGGTGGCGAGCTCGTACGTGTACGTGCCCTTGAGCGTGCTGTCGTCGATCTGCTCGAGCACGTTGTCCACGCAACGGGCGTAGCGTCCGGCGCCCAGCCACTGGACGCGCTCGAAGCCATGACCGGCGCCGCGATCGTTGTCGGTCAGCGGACGGAAGGTGGTGATTGCGGGACGGCGCAGCACGAACTCGTTGCCGGCGAAGGTGTAGGAGACCATGCCGCCCTGGGTGCGCGAAAGCAGGACCTCGCGTCCGGCGCCTCGCACGCCGGCGTTCCAACGGCCCACGGTGATGGTCCCATCGGCCGGCTTCGTGTCGGGCGTCGCGATCGCGTCCGCGGGCACCACGGCCTGTCCGAAGGCGAGCTCGTAGCCGCTTTCGGCCCAATCGGTTGCCTTGGCGAGACGCTGCGAAACCTGCAGCACCAGTTCGCGGGCGTCGGCGCGGTACGCCGCCACCGGCCATGCGACATCGAACGTGCGGGTCTCACCGGCGGGCACGTCGAAACGCCGGGTGGACTGCCAGACCGGCTTGCCGTCGGCGAGAACGCTCAGGACGAACACGTAGTCGCCGGTGGCGGTGAACAGGTTGTCGTTCTTGACGGACACCGAGTCCTTCGTCACGTCGATGTGGACGTTCGAGTACAGCTGCTTGACTTCCTGGGCCTTGGGGGAAGGCTTGCGGTCGGCGAACAGCAGGCCGTCGCCGGAGAACTCGTAGTCGGACGGACGGTCGCCGAAGTCTCCGCCGTAGCGCAGGCTCCTGGTGCCGTCGGGCTGGGTGGCGTAGATGGCCTGGTCGATGAAGTCCCAGATGAAGCCGCCCTGATACTTCGGGTAGCGTTCGAGCGCCGTGTATTCGTCCATGTTGCCCACGGAGTTGCCCATGGCGTGCATGTATTCGCAGGAGAGGTACGGCTTCTTCGGGTCGTCCTTCAGGTACTTCTCGATCTCGTCGGCATGCGAGTACATACGGGTCTCGATGTCGGTGACGTCATCGTAGTCACGGTTGTGGGTCACGCCCTCGTAGTGCACCGGACGGTTCGGGTCGATGTCGTGCACGTGCTTGTACATGGTGCGGAACACGTCGCCCACGTAGGATTCGTTGCCCAGTGACCAGATCAGCACGCTCGGGTGGTTGTAGTCGCGACGCATCATGCTGTTGACGCGGTCGACGCAGGCGCCTTCCCATTCGCGCTTGCTGCCCGGCACGATGGTGTCCTCGGTGAGGACGTCTCCGGGCAGGGACCAGCTGCCGTGGGCTTCGAGGTTGGTCTCGTCGATCAGGTAGATGCCGTACTCGTCGCACAGTTCGTACCAGCGTTCCTGGTTCGGGTAGTGCGAGGTGCGGATGGAGTTGATGTTGTGGCGCTTGCAGAAGACCACGTCATCGATCATGTCCTGCTCGGTGATGGCGCGGCCGCGTTCGGCGTCGAACTCGTGGCGGTCGGCACCCTTGAACACGATACGCTTGCCGTTGATGGTCAGGATGCCGTCCTCGATGCGGAAGCGGCGGAAACCGACCTTCTGGGACGTGCATTCGATGACGTCTCCCGCCTGGTCGATGACGTCGACGTCAAGCTCGTACAGCGTCGGGCTTTCGGCGCTCCAAGGGGCGATGCCCTGCAGCGGTCCGCTGGAGATCGCGGTCTGCGCCTCCGCGTCGCCCGTCGTCTGCCACACCGTGTTGCCGTCGGCGTCCTTCAGGGTCGCGCGGACCGTGGCCGCGTCGGCCGCGTTGAGCACGGTCAGCGCGGCATCGAGGGAAGCGGTGCCGGCCTCGGGATCCCAATCGGCTTCGATCTGCGTGTTCTCGATGTGCACATGCGGGCGGGCGGCGAGTTCGACGGAGCGGAACAGGCCGTGCAGACGCCAGAAGTCCTGATCCTCAAGCCAGGAGGCGCTGGAGTATTCGTAGCAGGCGACGGCCACGACGTTCTCCCCGTCGTGCAGCAGTTCGGTGATGTCGAACTCATTGGGCGTGAAGCCGTCCTCGCCATAGCCGACGAACGCGCCGTTGACCCACACGTAGATCGCCGTGGCCATGCCGTGGAACACGATCGACACCGATCCGCCGGCCTGCTTGGCGTTTGCCACGGGGGCGGAGACGGTGAACTTCCTGCGGTAGAGCGCGACGTGATTGTTCTCCGGGATGTTCGGTTCCAACGGGTTCTCGTGGCCGTCCCACGGATACTGGACGTTCACGTACTTGTGGTTCATCAGACCGGCCGTCTGCAGGTGGCCCGGAACCTGGATACGCTCGAACGAGGAGTCGTCGAACGACTCGGCCGTCGCGGGTTCCTCTTCGAGGTTGATGTCGGCGGCCTGAACGACCTCGACCCGCCACTCGCCGTCAAGGCTCTGCTTGAGATCGGACCATTGTCCGCTCTGGGGGTCGCGGGCGTACCACTTGTGGCTGGAATGGGCCGGAGTCCGGTTCACCTCGAACACCGTCGGGTCGGTCAGCCAAGCCTGCGATGCGCGATCGACATGTGTGACGTCTGTCATGTTCTCCTGCTTTCTGTCATTACCTCGTTGTGAATGATATTATGGAAGAGGCCGGGGTCTCCTTTACCGAAAAGGATAAACAGTTTTTATATAAAACGCAAATCCTGTTTACCGCTTCCAAATCACTGGCACTGCTTGCCGTCGACGCTACGCCGCGTCCATGCAATGTCTCGGTTCAGCTCATGCTGTCCCATCCTTGCGACACGCTGTTTATCTCCTTGTTTACTAATGCTTTTTACTTTCGGTGATAAAACTTGTATGCTATACTTTGCAAAATCAATGAGTGATTCCATGCTCTGGGTTCTTAAGGAGAAGATTAATGAGCAACGAAAATGCCGCGGTCGGCGACGTCCGCAGGAAGGGCGGGTTAGGCCAGCGCATCGCCTACGCGTGCGGCAACTTGGGGCAGGCTGCCTTCTACAACGCGATGAGCACGTACTTCGTCACGTACGTCACCAGCTGCCTGTTCGTCAGCTACAGCAAGGCTCTAGCCGCCCAAATGATCGCCGTCATCACCGGCCTGATCGTCGTTATCCGCATCGCCGAGATCTTCATCGATCCGCTGCTGGGCAACCTCGTGGATAACACCACCACCAAGTGGGGCCGTTTCCGCCCGTGGCAGTTCATCGGCGGACTGGTCTCCTCCGTGTTGATCATGCTCATCTTCTCCGGCATGTTCGGACTGGTCAACGTGAACACCACGCTGTTCATCGTGCTGTTCGTCATCACGTTCATCGTGCTTGACGTGTTCTACTCCCTGCGTGACATCTCCTACTGGGGCATGATCCCGGCGTTGTCCTCCGACTCCCACGAACGTTCCACCTACACCGCCCTTGGCACCTTCACCGGCTCTATCGGCTACAACGGCATCACCGTCATCGTCATCCCGATCGTCAGCTACTTCACCTGGACGTTCACCGGCGCCAAGGGCCAGGGCCAGGCCGGATGGACCTCCTTCGGCTTCATCGTCGCGCTCCTCGGCCTGATTACCGCCTGGACCGTCGCCTTTGGCACCAAGGAAAGCACCAGCGCGCTGCGTGCCAAGGCCCAGAAGAACGGCAACCCGTTCGAGGCGTTCAAGGCGCTGTTCCAGAACGACCAGCTGCTGTGGGTCGCCCTGTCCTACCTGCTGTACGCCATCGCAAACGTCATCACGACCGGTGTGATGTACTACCTCTTCGTGTTCGTGCTTGACGAGCCTGCCGCCTTCTCCATCACCGGCATCATCCCGCTGATCGCCGGATTCATCATGGCGCCGCTGTACCCGATTCTCAACCGCTGGATTCCCCGTCGCTACCTGTTCACCGGCGGCATGGTCTCCATGATTATCGGCTACACGATGCTCGCCCTGTTCTCCAGCAACCTGCCGGTCGTCATCGTCGCCCTGATCTTCTTCTATGTGCCTGCGCAGTTCATCCAGATGACCGCGATTCTGTCGCTGACCGACTCCATCGAGTACGGCCAGCTGAAGAACGGCAAGCGCAACGAGGCGGTCACCTTGTCGGTGCGTCCCATGCTCGACAAGATCGGCGGCGCGATGTCCAACGGTGCGGTCGGTGCCGTTGCCCTCGCGGCTGGCATGACCGGTCATGCCACGGCAGCCGACATGACCGCGTCCAACATCGCCACGTTCAAGACCTTCGCCTTCTACGTCCCGCTTGTTCTCATCATCCTCAGCCTCGTCGTGTTCTGGTTCAAGGTCAAGATCGATGAGAAGATGCATGCGCAGATCGTTGAGGAGCTCGAAGCCAAGCTCGCTTCCGGCGAGATCGTCGACGATGAGGCGCAGGCAGTTATTAAGAACTGATCTCCCGTTCCCATCCCTCCCATAAGGCCCGTCCGCCTGAACCGCAAGATGCGGTCCGTGGCGGACGGGCCTGTTCGTTCCTGCGGTCGGCGGTCATGAACATACCCATGTCGGTTCCGGCAGTGGGGCCGGAACCGGCGGCGTGTCGACTATCGGCCAGGAGTGTCTATCAGCTAGTATCAGCTGGTATCCGATATGGGCCGTGGCCCTGCGCCGCCTGCCAAAGGAGATAACCGTGCGTGCATGACGTGACTTCGTATGGCCAAAACTGCTGACCGTGGACGGACGCGGCATCGCTTTCGGTGGCGACTATAGTCCCGACCAATGGCCGGAGGAAATCTGGGATGACGACATCCGCCTGATGGGCCAGGCCGGCGTCAACACCGTGGCCCTTGCCATCTTCAGCTGAGATCGCCTCCAGCCCATCGAAGACCATTGGGATTTCGACTGGCTCGATCGCGTCATCGACAAGCTCGGTGACGTGACCGTCGCCGGACCGCATGTGCAGGTGCTTGCCTCGTATGCCGGCGAAGAAGCGGATGAGTGGGAGCTTGACGGCATGGCCGCGATCACCCGCAACACGTACGGCGAAGGGGAGGCGTATTTCCTCGGCTGCGATCTGGGCGTGAGCGATCTGACGCGATTCGTGGGAGGCTGGCTTGCCGCGCAGCCGCAGGATGGCCGGCAGCCGGAAGCCAACCTGCGGTCGCCCGCCAGCGGCGTGACCTCTGACGTTCTGCACACCGTGCGTCAATCCGACGACGCCATATTCGACTTCTATCTGACACGTGGCAGATCGGATGTCGAACTGCGCGACATCGCAGGGGAGCCGATCGTCCTGTTCCGGGCGGAACGGGGCAGTGACGGCGGCGCGTATACGGTGCATCGCAATGGCGTTTTCGTGACGAAGCGCCCGAACCCGTCGGTGTAGTCAGTTGCGACGAAACAGGAGGGCGGAGCCGCGGACGGTTTTGTGAGACGGTCCGCGGCCTCACCGTTGGAAGCCGCGGACTCGGATCATCAGCAACGGACGCGCCGTTGATTTCCACTTCCGGAGCAACGATGGTGAGCTTTGCCGCGACGAGATGCTGCAGGACGGTGCCGACGTACATGGTGCCCGGATTCTCCCTTCGCCGCTGCGCTGCCTGCCGCAGCAGATGTTCCACGGCCGCATCAACGGAAAGCGAGTTGTCGGACTCCAGCTTGAATGGTTTGCTGGTGAAGAACGCCTGAATTCGTTTGACCCAGTATTGCTCGATCTCGGTGAATTGCTCTGCTGTCGGACGTAATTCATTGATGAGCTCGGCATAGTCATGCATCAGCGCCATGGTGCCGCGGCTGGTTCGTCCGTTGTAGATGACTTTGTTTTAGCTTGTCGCTAGAGCGAAGTCATCTGCATGGCCTCGTTGCCGAGACCAGCTCCAAGTCTCACGCGACTGTCGCCGCCGCTTGGTTCGCGTTTCGCCGGATGCCGCATTGTCCCGCACTCAAGGCGGGTCTGTCCTACGCTTCCTCCACGCGCGTTTAACGTCTCCGGGGCACTCCCGGCGACTTGGATGTTGATGGCCGCGTTCACATCACGGTCGATGACAAGCCCGCACTCCTCGCAATGGTAGACGCGCTCGGACAGGGACAGCTTGGCTTTCACCGTCCCGCAGTTCGAACAGGTCTTCGAGCTTGGATACCAGCGGTCGATGACGTGCAGCCTCGTGCCGGCGCGTGCGGTCTTGTATTCCAGTTGGCGGCGGAACTCGTGGAAGTCCGCGTCCAGTATGTGTTTGGCAAGCCTCCTGTTATGGCTCATGCCCTGCACGTTGAGGTCCTCGATGCTGATGTCGGAATAATTGTCGGCGAGCCACGTGGTGAGCTTGCCGATGTTGTCGGCTCGTTGGGCGGCTATGCGGGCGTGGATTCGGCGCACACGCTCCAACGCCCTGTTGTACCGTTTCGACCCGCATCCATGGCTCATGCCCCTGTCGCGGCGGCTCAACGACTGTTGGGCGTGGCGGAGTTTCCGTTGCGTGCGGACGTAGTTGCGTGGATTGGGGAACGTGGTGCCATCCGAGAGGGTGGCGAGGGTCCTGACGCCCAAATCCACGCCGACCTGACGATCATGGTTCTTCCGTTTTCTGTTTTTCGCTGGAACGCTTTCGGTGGGACGTTCGACGGTGAGGGCCGCATACCAGAAGCCCGCATGGCGACTGACGGTCATGCGCACGATTCGTCTGCCGTGGACGCGTTCGGTGGCGTTCTCCATGCAGTGCACGCGTCCGATGCGTGGCAGTCTCAACGCCTTCGGGTCGTCCTCGATAAGGCCGAAGCTGCCGGTCGTGTATGCGAAACGCGGGACACTGGAGCGTTTCGACTTGTATTTCGGCCAGCCCACCCTACGGCCCGCGCGCCTGCCCTTCCTGCTGTCCGACCAGTTCCTCAACGCCTGGGACAGCCATTCGAACGCGCTGCCGTACGCCTCCTTGCTGTTCTCCCGCCACCACGGGGCGATTTCGTCCTTCCACTCGTTCCACCAGCGGCGCATCGCGTACAACGTCCAGTCCGGTTTCTCACCCAAGGAGATTTGGCGCCGGACGTGCGCGAGCATCAGATTGTACGCGAAACGCGCGCCACCCGCATGGGACTCCAACAGCCGTGTCTGCCGTGGGGTCGGGTCGAGCCGGATTCTGACGGCCTCATACGCGCTCATCGCGCATCGCCTCCAACGCCTTCTCCGCACGGTGCCTGGCCCCGCGGCGTCCGTACAGTCTCGCGCAGAACGAGGTCAGCACCTCGGTCATGTCGCGCACCAGATCGTCGTCGAGTCCCGTGTCGTCCACGACGACGACGCGTCTGCCCTGCGCCTTCAACGCGCTCTCCACCAAGCCCGCGTTCATACGGGCGAGCCGGTCGCGATGCTCCACGATCAGCGTGCCGACGGTCGGGTCGGCCAACAGCCGGTTGAGCTTGCGTCGTTTGTCGTTCATGCCGGAACCCGTCTCCGTGACCACCTCGGGCTTCTCGACGCCCATGTTGACGGCGAACGCCCTCAACCGGTCGGCCTGACGTGTCAAATCGTCCTTCTGGTCAGACGAGCTGACACGCGCGTAACACACCGTCCTGCCGTTCGCCGTGGGGGCGACGGGCTGGCTCTCGTATTTCGGGTCGTGGATGATTATCGTACCCGTGCTCATGCGCTCAAATGGGACGGGCATGCGGTTCTCACGGCACCACTGCCATACCGTCTGCTCGTTGAAGCCCTCACGCCTCGCCCATTCCCTGACACGCATGACTCAAGTATATCATACGAAAACAATCGAAAGCAAGCAATTAAGTTAACTGGTTGCAACCCTTAAAGGTTGAACCGATAGAACCGTCATTCATTACTTTTTCAACGATACCGACACGCTCATTCGATTGTGTCCAATACTGCTTTCTTTCTGCATGAGCAACGGTACTCGGCAAGGCGGTAACGATAGTCGCAAAGGCTAAGAAGCCCGTACATAATCGTTTTTTTGTAGTGTTTCAGATTTTCAGTAGAATGGCGACAGCCAAATCCCGCTGGCTTGCTAGTAAAGCGTTGTCCTCGGGGGGAGTTTTGTTTGTTGTTGAAAGATAACGCGGCATCGAATAGATAGGGGAGGCCCGGCATGGGACGTCATCAGCGTGCAGAAACCTCCGGACTCATCTCCTTCTTGATTTGCGCCGTCGTTGGCGCGGTATCGATGAACCTGTACATGGAATACGCGCCGGCCATCTGGCAGCTGACGCAACGCCGATTCATGGTATGTTCGGGCATCGTGGCGGCATGCGGCGTCATTTCCTTCATTATTGGCTATGCGCGCAAATCACGTTCATTGAACCTCAAACATGGTTGGTTTGCACCGATTCGTCGCATTTTCGAAATCGTCGCCCTTTCGGTGGTGTATGCCTCGACCATTTTCCTGTCGTCTTTTGCACTCATCGGTGCGGCCAACGACATGATGGGCAATGCCATCTTCTCCGGCTATATCTCCAGCGTCTGCGCCGCCTTCGCCGGCGTGGTGGGGTACATGACCTTTGTACAGGCGGAGATGATGAACGCCAAAACTATTGCCAGTCTGTTGCCGTTCTTCGTCATCTCCGGCGTGGTCACCGCCGGCATGACCACCGACGACCCATACTGGTATCACAACAACTTTTCGCAGCTCGGCGACAGAACCACGTTTGCGGCCCGTATGTTCAACTCCACGCTGATTCTTGCCGGCACATGCATCATCATCGTCAGCTACTTCGCCATCTCCGAACTGGTGACCACCGAACGGCTACAGCGCCTCTGGCACGACCGCACCAACAGAGATCCGAATCGCGGCTACGAAATCCCACATTTCATGCTGCGCATCTCCATTCTGTCCTTCCTGCTGATGGTGGCCGGCCTGGCATTCATCGGCATCGGCGTGTTTCGGTACACGCCACACAATCTCTTGCACAATATATGCGCCAAAGGCCTGCCGTTCGTCATGCTGCTGCTGTTCGTGCTCCTGCCGTGGCTTGCGCCACGCCTGTCCAAAGCAGTGATGGTGGCCTCCGACCTGACCGCGCTCGTATGCGCTGCATTCTGGGTCAATATGATGATGGGTCACAACACCCTCACCAATGTGGAGGCGTTGGCTGGTCTGGCGTTCCTCGGCTGGTTCATCGTGTTCTCGCGCCAGATCGCCGCCATCGAGGCCGATCGCGCGGCCGCTCAGTTGTTGCACGCGCAGGCCATCGAAGGCGGTTTTGAGCAGCCGTCTTCCGCACCTGATCAGCAGATCGAATCCCGCATCGCTGCCGACCGGTGAATAATTTGTTTGATAGATTTGGCCTTATGACTGAACGACTCACGAATCTCTGGCTTGCCCCGCTCGCCGCACAGCCGTTGAACGCTACGGTAACGGTGCCGGGCAGCAAGTCCCTATCCAACCGCTACCTGATTCTCGCCGCCCTCGGCAGCAAGCCCGTTACTCTGATTGGCCTGCTGCGTTCGCGCGACACGGACCTTATGATGGGCGCACTCGAAGCCCTCGGTGTCCGCTGCGACGTGGATTCCGCAACCGACACCACCGTAACGGTTACTCCTCCTGTATCCGGCCGATTCCATGGCAACGTCAATGTGTTCTGCGGACTGGCCGGCACGGTGATGCGTTTCGTGCCCGGCCTTGCCCTGTTTGCAGATGGCCCAGTGAATTTTGATGGCGACGAACAGGCTTATGCACGCCCGATGAAGCCGGTGCTTGACGGTTTGGAACAGCTGGGTGCAACGGTTGATTACCACGGCGAGGTTGGCCGTCTGCCGTTCACTATTACGCCGCCTGCAACCTTGCCGTCTGCCCAGGCGCAGGTCAGCATCGATTCGTCCGGTTCTTCCCAGTTCATCTCCGGCCTGTTGCTGATTAGTTCCAAACTGCCTAGCGGTCTGCACCTCGCGCACACGGGGGAGAAGACCCCGAGCCTACCGCACATTCGCATGACTGTGGCTGATGTGACCGGTGCCGGCGGTGCGGTTGAGGCCGACGAATCCGCCCGCACATGGACGGTTGAACCGCGCGCAATGCAACTGCCGAGCAAGGTGACCGTTGAGCCCGACCTGTCGAACGCGGCGCCATTCCTCGGCGCGGCATTGATCGCCGGCGGCACGGTCCGGGTGCCTCATTGGCCTGAGACCACCACCCAGCCGGGTGGTTTGTTGCCGGGCTATCTGGAACAGATGGGTGCCAAAGTATCGTTCCCGACAATCGATGGCGTGCGCTATTGCGAGGTGACCGGTGACGGCACCGTGCATGGGCTGGGTACGTTCGATTTGACGGCGGCCGGGGAGATTGCGCCCTCGTTGGCGGCGATTCTGGTGTTTGCTGATAAGTCGACAGACATGGTTGGTATTGGTCACTTGCGCGGCCACGAAACGAATCGTCTGGAGGCATTGGTCAACGAGATTCGTCGTGTTGGGGGAGCGGCTGAGGAATTGCCTGATGGATTGCGTATCGAACCGGTGCCGGCGGAGACGTTGCACGGTGCCGTGATGGAAACCTATGCTGATCACCGTATGGCCACGTTCGCCGCGATGCTGGGGCTGCGTATTCCCGATATCGAGGTCATCAACGTGGCCACCACGCGCAAGACCTTGCCTGATTTCGTCGGTATGTGGAGCGGCATGCTGAGGCAGTAAGGGGTCCTGTGTTCTGGTGGACCCCCCTCAGTCCGCCGGAGGCGACTGAGGGGGAGTATGACGCAGGGGTAGGGGTCTCATGACCATATACGAATGGGGGCTGATTCCAATCGGAATCAGCCCCCATAGTGTTGCAACTAGAGATTGGTGAGATGCCTAACGGCGGTTACTTACTTGGCGAAGGTGTTGCCGTAGGTGTCGGTGCCGGCTTCGGCGATTGCGGCGGACTTGCGGGCGATGGCCAGCTCTTCGTTCGTCGGAATCACGGCGATGATCACGGAGGAGTCCGGAGTGGAGATGATGCGCGGTTCCTTGGAGCGGGTGGCGTTCTTCTCCTCGTCCAGCTTGACGCCGAACGGAGCGAGCTTGTCGCACACCATCTTGCGGACCACGTCGTCGTTCTCGCCCACGCCAGCGGTGAAGGTGATCACGTCGCAGCCACCCATCTGGTAGGTGTAGTTGCCGATGTAGCTGACGATGCGGTGCACGTAGACATCCAGAGCCAGCTTGGCGTCCTCATTGCCCTCGGACACCAGACGGTGAACCTCACGCAAATCGCCATAGCCGGTCATGCCCATCATGCCGGAACGCTTGTTGAACAGGGCGTCAAGCTCGTCCACGTTCATGTGGGCGTTGCGAATCAGGTGGAAGACCACAGCCGGGTCGATGTCACCGGTACGGCCACCCATCATCAGGCCCTCAAGCGGGGTCAGACCCATGGAGGTCTCAACCGGCTTGCCGGAGACCTCAGCGGAAGCGGAAGCGCCGTTGCCGATGTGCAAAACGATCTGCTTCAGGCCTTCAGCCGGCTTGCCGACGACGTCCGGCACCACGGAGGAGATGTACTCGTGGGAGGTGCCGTGGGCGCCGTAGCGGCGGATGTGGTACTGATCGGCGATTTCCTTGTTCAGCGCGTAGGTGCTGGCGGCCTTCGGCAGCTGGAAGAAGAAGGAGGAATCGAAGACGAAGATCTGCGGAACGTCCGGCAGCAGGGAGCGCATGACTTCGGCGCCCTTGGCCTCCGGGCCGTTGTGCAGCGGGGCGAGCACAGCCAGATCCTTGACCTGGTTGATGGTCTTGTTGGTCACGAGGGCCGGCTTCGGGAAGATGGAGCCACCCTGCACCACACGGTGGCCGACGGCGACAATGCCAGCCTCAGACAGGTTCGGGCCGTACTCCTCGAAGAAGCCGAGCACGCGCTTCAGACCCTGCTCGTGGTCGTGAATCGGCTCTTCAAGCTCGTGCTTTTCGCCGTTGTACTCGTGCTTGTAGTGGCCGTCGACCGGCTCACCGATCTTCTCGACGAGGCCGGAAGCGAGGCCTTCGCCGGATTCGAGATCAACCAGCTGGTACTTGATCGAGCTGGAGCCGGAATTGATGACAAGGACGGTTTTCGCCATTGTGGGCATCCTCCATTGTGATTGAATGTTCCCGTGAGACACGGGTTACCGTTGATTAGATTACTCGTTGCTTGCTACAAAATAAGCATTACGGTGGCTCCCGCTGGCGGGAGCCACCGGGAGCTAAGCCGGGCTCACTGCGCTTCGATGGCGGTGAGGGCGATGGTGTTGATGATGTCCTGCACCAGAGCACCACGGGACAGGTCGTTTACCGGCTTGTTGAGACCCTGCAGCACCGGGCCGATGGCCAAGGCGCCGGAGGAGCGCTGCACGGCTTTGTAGCCGATGTTGCCGGCGCACAGGTCCGGGAAGACGAACACGTTGACGTGTCCGGCCACATCGTTGCCCTTGGCCTTGGTGGCGGCCACGGTGGGGGACCAGGCGGCGTCGAACTGGATGGAACCGACCACCGGCAGATCCGGAGCCTTCTCCTTGAGCAGCTTGGTGGCTTCCTCGACCATGTCCACGTCCGGTCCCTTGCCGGAGCCGAGGGTGGAGTAGGAGAGCATACCGACCTTCGGGTCGATGCCGAAGGCACGTGCGGTCTCGGCGGACTGCAACGCGATTTCGGAAAGCTGCTCGGCATCCGGGTTGAGGTTGATGGCGCAGTCGGAGAACACGGCCACATGGTCCTTGAAGCACATGAGAAATGCGCCGGAGACCAGCTTCTGGCCGGGCTTGGTCTTGATGACCTGCAGGGCCGGGCGCACGGTGTTGGCGGTGGAGTTCACGGAGCCGGAGACCAGGCCGTCGGCGTAGCCGAGCACCACGAGCATGGTGCCGAAGTAGCTGGCGTCGGCCAGCTGCTTGCGGGCCTGCTCCTCGGTCATGCCCTTCTTGGCACGCAACTCGCACAGCTTGGCGACCATGGGCTTCAGCACGTTCTCGTCGTCCATAGCCTGGAAGCGGGCGCGATCCAAGTAGTTCAGGCCCAGTTCCTTGCCGCGAGCCAGAATGGCGTCCTTGTTGCCCACGATGATGAGGTTCACGATCTCGCGCTCAAGCAGGTAGTCGGCCGCCTTGATGATGCGGTCCTCCTCGCCTTCGGGCAGCACGATGGTCTTCTTGTTGCTCTTGGCCTTGCCGAGCAGGCCGAACTGGAAGGCGTACGGGGTGATGGGCGCGGTGACGTCCACATCGAGCGCGGCGAGCACTTCATCGGTGGGAGCGTTCTTACGGAAGGCCTCCAGCGCCAGATCCTTGGTGGATTCATCGGTGAACGGAATCTGGGGCAGCGTCCAGACCGGCAGGCCGTACTTGGCGAGGGTCTCCTTAACGGAGAAAGCGTGGCGCGGCTCGCATCCGGTCACGAAGATGCCGAGCACCTTGTTGCCAGCGGCCTCCATGCCCTCGATGGACAGCTTGACGGTCTCGTCGAGCTCGTGCGGCCAACGGTTGATGGTGCACACGGCTAGGAACACGCCGGCCTTCAGATCAGCGGCGACATTCGCGTCGAATTCATAGCTGGTCGGATCGTTGACGTGGGACTTGTCGGTGCCCACGATCAGGGCGGCGTCCGCGCGGGAAACGTCCATGGCATCGTTGAACGCGCCGACGATATCGCCACGGGCGGTGTTCTTATCCTCGCGCACCTTGTGCACATCGAGGCCGGTGGACAGGGCCACGCCGAGTCCGGCATTGGAGGCGGCGAGCAGGATCGGGGTGAATTCGTCATGGTTGGACACAGCAGGGCGGAACACCATGGTCTTGTACTTGGAAGTCAATGCGTTGAGCATGCCGTAAGCGACGACGTTGCGGCCATTGGCGCCTTCAGGGCTGGCGATATATACACGGGTGACGGTCACGATGTTTTTGTCTCCTTTGATAATCAACACGATAGGGACCACACCTCATTGTAGTGGCGATTACTGTTATCGCTCACGCCGGTGTCGCGCCAATCGGAAGAGCGTCCCCTTGGCGACGCTTTCCGGGGAATGTTGCGCAAAAGTCGGCCGATAGGCCAGAAAACGAGAAAGACCGGTGCATGAAGCACCGGCCTTGATTGTGGAGCTAGGGGGATTCGAACCCCCGACCCTCTCCATGCCATGGAGATGCGCTACCAGCTGCGCTATAGCCCCGAGTGAAGCTATCCGATTCATGGGAGTCGCAAGACCCGCCATGAACCAGCGGAGAAACCACCATATCGCCTGATTTGATGGCTTCGTCGTGGAGCTAGGGGGATTCGAACCCCCGACCCTCTCCATGCCATGGAGATGCGCTACCAGCTGCGCTATAGCCCCG
>OKOP01000275.1_pt1 | contig 14861 bp, 20 predicted proteins | sample 1612641 | NCBI WGS metagenome assembly OKOP01 (sample SAMN04436810, study PRJEB24849) | human gut metagenome | biome: human gut; feature: NICU; material: stool | host: Homo sapiens | place: USA: Saint Louis, MO | collected 2011-08-20
AAAAGAAAAATATAAAAATGTGACAAAAGAAAGCTAGAATTCCAATTGGAAACGTTGTTTTTATAAAAAAAGTTGACTTTTACGTTAGGTATATTGTTAATATCTAAACAAGGAAAACATTTATATGTTTTTAAATTAAAGAAGAAGGAGATAGAGTGGTGGAAAAAACAAAAAATTATTCAGATGCTGTTAGTAAAGCTGAATCCACGAAGAAAAAACTTGATAAAAAGTATTTTAGCAAGGGTTTAAATATTGGTATTCAATCTGGTATATATTATGGACTTTACACAGCATTAGTAACTACAGCCACAGTGTATGGAATATGGAAGTTTTGGTATTCAGGTGAAGCTGGACTTTCAGATATTACATTGGCTTTTATTCTTGGAACACTTGCAACAGGAATAAACGATTTAACATCAGCAATCTGGGCTTTAGCAAATTCAATTATCAAGGGGAAATTTGGAGATTTTATAAAGACTTTAAAAACAAAGCCAGGAATGATAATGGTATTTGCAGCTATAGTCGGAGGGCCGATAGCAGGAGTTACATATATTCTTGCTGTTCAAATGGGAGGACCAGTTGTTATACCTATAGCGGGTCTTAATGTAGCTATTGGAGCAATTCTTGGAAGAATAATCTTAAAGCAAGAATTATCAGCAAGAACAATTTTAGGAATTGTTATTTGCTTAGCCTCGTCTCTTTTAATAGGCGCGACAAGTCTTACTGGAGAGGTTAAAGATGGAATGGTTTTAGGAATAATCCTTGCAATCGTGGCAGCATTTGGATGGGGACTTGAAGGAGTTATAGCTGGATTTGGAACTTCAATGATTGATTCGGAAATAGGAATAGCTATTAGGCAAACCACATCATCATTAGCAAATCTATTAATAGTTTTACCAGTTTTTGGAATAATTGAAGGGAGCGGAATACATCTTATTTCTGGTCTTTTCATAAATGCTATTACTGATCCAACAATTTTAATTTTATTTGCTAGTGGATTTTTTACATTTATATCATTTGCCTTTTGGTATAAAGGAAATTCAATGTGCGGAGCAGCTTTAGGTATGGCATGCAATGGAACATATACTTTCTGGGGTCCATTTTTCTGTTGGATTATACTTGGAATAATTTTGAAAAATCCAGGTTATGAAATAGCACCAATAGCATGGTTCGGATCACTTCTTATGGCATTAGGAATATTTATAATGAGTGTAAATCCACTTGATTATTTTAAAAGAGGTAACAAATAATGAGAAGACCATTAAACTATGAAATATTAAAATATTTTACTAATGTGGATAAGGCGTCTGCAAAAGATGTTTATCAAGCGTTAAAAGATGAATTCAAAAACCACAAGGCTTTTACAATGGAAAATATAATAGAAAGTCTTATGACGGCGAAAGAAAATGGATTAATAGATGAGGATTCATATATGCTAATAGATGATGAATTAGTTGTTTATTATAAAGCAAGTGAAGAACAAAAAAATACTATAAATTCTTATATTAAGTAGGTGAAAATATGCAATACGAATCACAAGCAATAGGTCTTATAGAAACTTTGGGTATGTTGCCAGCTATAAAGGCATTAGATGCTATGCTAAAAGCAGCAGATGTAAAGTTTGTATCCTATGAAAACGTAGGATCAACTCTAGTTACTGTAATAGTAAGAGGAGATGTTTCATCATGTATGAGTGCAGTAAAAGCCGGAGTAGCTGAAGGTGAAAAAATTGGAAAAATAACAGCTCATAATGTTATGAAACGACCAGTAACAAATGTAAGTAAAGTAATTTCAGTTCATAAAGTAGAAGATTAGGAGAAAAGATGCAAGCATTAGGAGGCATAGAAACTTTCGGTTTAGTATATGTGCTAGAAGCCGCAGATGCAATGGAAAAAGCAGGTAGTGTAGAAATTATTGGTTACGAAAACGTAGCCAGTGGATATATTTCAATACTTGTAAAAGGAGATGTGTCAGCAGTTGAATCAGCAGTACAAGCAGGAGTTAAGGCAGTAGAAGCTATGGGAGCAGAAGTTTACTCGTCATTAGTAATACCAAGCCCACATCCAGATTTAGAAAAAGTAACCGAAATTTATAATTTAGATAATTTGATTTAAGGGGTGGACTATGAAAGTAATAGATACAGATCTTCTTTCGATTCAACAAGCAAGAATTTTATTAGAACAGGCAGAAAATTCTAGGGAAATTCTTCTTGACATTGACAAAGAAACAAGAAATGAACTATTAAAAAAAATAAAACAATATTACAAAACTAACATAGACCAACTTGCAAAAATGTCTTTTGAAGAAACATCATATGGAAAATATGAGGATGAGATAAAACTTGGAAATTATTATTTAGATAATTTGGATGATGAACTAAATTCCTATCCTCAAATATTTGACATAGTAAATGGAAAAAATTCAAAACAAGTAGCTCTTTCAAAAGGTGTTAGTCTTGTATTTATAGCCCCATACCTATCAACACTTACTAGTTTTCAAGCCATATATTTTGCAATAAGAGCTTTAAATCCTCTTATTGTAGTAAGTGATTTACGATGTGAAAAGACTGTAACAAAAATGGTTGAAGATATTAAGAAAATCTTAAAAGAAAATTTTTATCCAAGAGGTTTTTTAGATATTTTAACCTATAACTCTGACTTAGGAGAAAAAACCTTATATGAAAGTGAAAAAGTTTCATTCATATTGGAAAATCTTCTAAGCGAAAACAAAAGAAAAATCCAAAACGATAAGGCTCAAATTTTTAAAGCGGAAATAGGAAATAACATAGTATTTATCGACAAAGATTGTGATATAGATAAGGCAAGTTGTGAAGTTATAAATTCAAAAACATTTAATAACGGACTTTTGCCAGGAGTAGAGCAATCAATAGTAGTAGAAGAAAATGCTTATGAAAAGGTTGTAGAAAAATTTAAAGAATATGGAGCATTTTTTCTAAGCAAAGACGAACATATAAAACTTGAAAAAATATTATATGATCAAGACCATAATTGCAGAAAGGAACTTATAGGAAGAAGTGCAAGGCAAATCGCCGAAATTGCAGGAATAAAAGTTAATTCAGATACAAAAATTCTAGTGGTTACAAAACCATATGTATCAGAAAAAAGTCCTTATTCAAAAGAAAAATATAATCCTATAGTTTCTTTATATATAGAAAATGATTGGTTGAATGCTTGTGAAAAATGCGTTGAATTAATTTTAAACGACAAAAAAGGTCAAAGCCTTTCAATATATTCTGACGATGCATATGTAATTGAACAATTTATAGAAAAAAAACCTGTAGCAAGAGTTTTGGTGAACTCACCAACTGGTTTAGGTTCAGTAGGAATAGGAACAAACCTTCCCATAAGTTTTAGCCTATCAACAAAAAAAATAGAAGGATGCAATCAAACATCACTAACACCAAACCATTTTATGAAATTTAGAGAAATAGGTATATGTGATAAAAAAGATATAAGCTCCTTTCTAAGCGAAAAAACTGTCAAAAAAGATAAAGATTTATTTGATAAAATATTAAATTCATTAGAAAAAGATTATTAGGAGGAGAAATGGACTTAAGAGAATTTTCTAAGAAATTGGCAATGGCAACAGAGCATATGTCAGATTCAGAAAAAGAAAGTGTACGCAAATTATTTGAAAAAGTGCAAGATCAATTAAATAAAGAAGATAATAAAAATTGTGATTTAAGTGTGGGAATACAAAGTGAAGGAACACAAATTCCTAATGGACCTACTCAAAGACTTATTGATTTAAAGGCAAACTTTTTAAAACAAGTTCCAACTATAACCTTGCATAGGGCAAAAATAGTAACAGAACTAACAAAAGCAAATCCAGGAATGCCAAAGAATGTTCTAAGAGCAAAAGCTTTTAGAAAAAATTGTGAAACAGCACCACTTGTAATTCAAGATAATGAATTAATAGTAGGTTCACCTTGTGGGGCACCAAGAAGCGGAGCATTTTCTCCAGATATTTCTTGGAGATGGTTAAGAGATGAATTAGATACAATTGAAAACAGACCACAAGATCCATTCCAAATTTCAGAAGAAGACAAACAATATTGTAAAGACGTATTGTTCCCATTCTGGGAAGGAAGAAGTCTTGATGAAGTATGTGAAGACCAATACAGAGATGCTGGAGTATGGGAATTATCAGGAGAATCTTTCGTATCAGATTGTTCTTACCATCAAGTAAATGGAGGAGGAGATTCAAATCCAGGATATGATGTGATTCTAATGAAAAAAGGAATGAAAGATATCCAACAAGAAGCAAAAGAACACTTAGAAAAACTTGATTATTCAAATCCGGAAGATATAGATAAAATTTACTTCTACAAATCAGTAATAGAAACAACTGAAGGAGTAATGATATATGCTAAAAGATTAAGTGAATATGCAAAACAATTAGCTCAAAAAGAAACAAATCCAAAAAGAAAAATTGAATTGGAAAAAATAGCAGAAGTAAATGCTCACGTTCCAGCAAATAAACCTAGAACATTTTGGGAAGCGATACAAGCAGTTTGGACAATAGAATCCTTGCTTGTAGTTGAAGAAAACCAGACAGGAATGTCAATAGGAAGAGTTGATCAATATATGTATCCATTCTACAAAAAAGATATTGAAAGTGGAAGAATGAATGATTACCAAGCTTTTGAACTTGCAGGATGTATGCTAATAAAAATGAGCGAGATGATGTGGCTAACAAGTGAAGGTTCATCAAAATTCTTTGCTGGATATCAACCATTCGTTAATATGACAATCGGTGGAATCACAAGAGAAGGTGTCGATGCAACAAATGATTTAACATATCTTTTGATGGATGCAGTAAGACATGTGAAAATATACCAACCATCACTTGCAACAAGAATCCACACAAAATCTCCAGAAAAATATTTAAGAAAAATTGTAGATGTAGTAAGAGCTGGAATGGGCTTCCCTGCTTGCCACTTTGATGATACTCACATAAAGATGATGCTTGCAAAAGGAGTAAGCGTAGAAGATGCTAGAGATTATTGTATGATGGGATGCGTTGAACCACAAAAATCTGGAAGATTATATCAATGGACATCAACTTCATACACACAATGGCCAATAGCAATAGAATTAACATTAAACCACGGTGTTCCACTTTGGTATGGAAAACAAGTTACACCTGATTTAGGAAGTCTCTCAAACTTTGATACTTGGGAAAAATTTGAAAAGGCTGTAAAAGAACAAATTTCATATATAACAAAATTAACAGCAGCAGCAACTACAATATCTCAAATAGTTCACAGAGATATGGCACCTAAGCCTTTAATGTCAATAATGTATGAAGGCTGTATGGAACATGGAAAAGATGTTTCAGCAGGTGGGGCAATGTATAATTTTGGTCCAGGAGTTGTATGGTCAGGACTTGCAACTTATGCAGATAGTATGGCAGCGATCAAAAAATTAGTTTATGACGATAAAAAATATAGCCTAGAACAATTAAATGAAGCATTAAAAGCAGAATTTAAAGGCTATGAACAAATTAAAAGAGATTGCTTAGACGCTCCAAAATATGGTAACGATGATGACTATGCAGATAAGATTTGTAACGATATTATAAACTTTACAGAAAGAGAACACGCAAAATATAGAACACTTTATTCAAGACTTTGCCATGGAACACTTTCAATATCTAACAATACACCATTTGGACAAATGACAGGAGCATCAGCTAACGGTCGTGATGCATGGACACCATTATCAGATGGCATATCACCAACTCAAGGTGCTGATTTCAATGGCCCAACAGCAATTATAAAATCAGTATCAAAAATGGCAAATGATTCAATGAATATGGGCATGGTACACAATTTTAAAATTCAAAAAGGAATTTTAGATTCTATAGAAGGAGAAAATGCTCTTGTAACCTTATTACGTACAGCTTGTATGTATGGAAATGGAGAGATGCAATTTAACTATTTAGATAATGAAACTATGCTAGATGCTCAAGAACATCCAGAAAAACATAGAGATTTAGTAGTTCGTGTTGCTGGATATTCAGCATTCTTTGTAGAATTATGTAAGGATGTTCAAGACGAAATTATAAGCCGTACAATGCTAGAACACTTCTAGAATAGAAAGGAATATAAATGGATGTAGATTCAAAAAAAGAAGGGATTGAAAGAACTGCTAGAATTTTCAATACTCAAAAGTACAACGTCCATGATGGTCCAGGAGTAAGAACTTTAATATTTTTCAAGGGTTGCCCACTTAGATGTAAGTGGTGCTCCAACCCTGAAGGATTAAAAAGTGAATATCAAGTAATGCTTAAAAAAAATGCTTGTATAAATTGTAGTCAATGTGTTAATGTTTGTCCAAAAAAAATTCATTATATGGAAAATGGAATACACAAAGTTCATAGAGATATAACTTGCATAGGTTGTAGAAGATGTGAGAAAAATTGCCTTCAAAAGGCAATAGAAATTGTAGGTGAAGACAAAACAATAACCGAATTAATGGATACTGTAAAAGAAGATAAAGATTTTTATATGATTAGTGGAGGCGGACTAACAGTAGGCGGAGGAGAATGCAGTGCTCAAGCTGAAAGTTTGAAATCCCTACTTGAAGCAAGTCATATGAGCGGAATTAATACAGCCATAGAAACTTGTGGTTATACTCCAAGAAAATCTTTAGATTTAATAAAAGACCATGTAGATTTATTCTTATTTGATATTAAGCAAATGGATCCTGTAAAACATAAATATTGGACTGGAGTAAATAATGAAAGAATCTTATCCAATCTAAGATATTTACTCGAATGTGGAAAAAAAGTTAGGGTAAGGATGCCAATTTTAAAAGGAGTAAATGATAGCCACGAAGAAATAAAAGCAGTTGTAGATTTTTTAGAAGATTTTAAATGTTTTAAAAATTTCGATGGCATAGATTTACTTCCTTATCATAGGTATGGGGTTGGCAAATATGAACAGCTTGATATGGATTATCCAATGGATTCTGAAATGGAAGGTGAATTTGCCTTGTCCAATGAACAGTTAGATGAAATTCAAAAATGGATTGATGAAAAGAAAATCGAAGTGAATTTAGTAAGGCATTAGGTGATAATATGGAAAATTTACAAAGAATAGTTCAAGAATCAGTACCAGGCAAACAAATAACACTTCTTCATCTTATTTCTTCTCCAGATCCATCAGTAAATGAAAGAATTGGTTTGGATAAGGGAAATGCCATAGGAATTATGACCTTAACTCCAACAGAAAGTTCCATAATAGCAGCTGATGTGGCAGCAAAAGCTGCGAATGTAGAAGTTTGCTTTATTGATAGATTTAATGGATGCGTTCTTTTACAAGGAGATAATGAAAGCGTAAAACAGTCCCTACAAGCAGTTAAAGATACTTTTGAAAGTATGTTAAAATTTACTTCTTGTCCCGTAACAATGTCATGAGTAGAAAGTGGTTAATAGCTGGAAATGATGGAGTGGGAAAGACAAGTCTTGCAAGCTTAATTGAAGAGAAAAATCTTAAATCAAAAAAAAGTTTAGATCTTCAATTTAGAGAAAAAACTATTGAAGTATCAGAAGGATATATAGAAAATCCCTACTTAAATAGTGCTTTGATTATGGTTGGACAAAATCAAGCCTTAGTAAATATTTTTATGATAGATTTACAAAAAGATTGTCATGTTCCACCAAACTTTGCAAAATCATTTACCAGACCAACAATTACAATAATCAATAAGATTGATCTTTATGATGATGTAAAGTTGGAAAAATTAAGGCAAATAGCAAATGCTATTGGAAGTGATTATATATTTGAGATATCACTAAAGACAGGTAAGGGACTAGAAAAATTAAGAAAATATATAAAAGAAACTGAGGAAAAAAGATGCTTTTTATAACAGAAGATAATTTAAGGTACAAATACAAAAAAAGCCCTTTTGACTCATACATCATTGAAAAAGGTAGTAAGCTAACTCCACAAGCTAGACAATTTCTTTTGGATTTTAGGATAGATATAGTTGATAAAACAAAGGCTAAAAACACAAAAAAGAAACAAAATAAGCTTGGGGATAATCCGATTTGCAAAAATTTGGATGAGAAAAAATTAGATGAAGAAGTGAGTTTGATAATTAAAAAAATTGCTTTTGAGCTTAAAGATTTTGACCATGAATTTGCTTCTTATTTAAATGACTTAGCGATAAAAATTTTTAAAAATGAAATTATAGACTTAGAGAAAATGAATTGTAAAGAAAGTGAAGCTATAGATATTTATATGAATATGAATCTTGATAATCCATATCTTAAAAGCTTTATAAGTATAGAAGAAGGTATTGATAAACTTAATAAGATTAAAGAAAAAAATAATGAAGAGTTTATATATAAAATAGCTGCTAAACTTTATATTTGGTTTATAAATATTTGCAAAGGAGGATAAGCTTATCAATTTAGAAAATGTTAATAAAGTCATAAAAGACTTTAAAGAATCAATAAAAAAGCCTATAAAAACAAAAAATAAAAAACTTTACACAGGTATAGATTTAGGAACTGCTTTTATAGTTTTGTGTGTATTTGATGAAGATAAAAAACCAGTTGCAGGGGCATATGAATTTGCTCAAGTTGTTAAAGATGGAATGGTTGTGGATTATATAGGAGCTTGCGATATTGTAAGAAAGTTAAAAAATCAACTAGAAGAAAAACTAGGAGAAGAACTTCTTATAGCAGGATGCGCTATACCACCAGGAACAGAAAATATAGACGGTGGAGCCGTTAAAAATGTAGCAGAGTCAAGTGGTTTTATAGTAGAAAAAGTTTTAGATGAGCCAACAGCTGCAAATAAATTATTAAATCTTGATAATGGAGCTGTAGTAGACATCGGTGGTGGTACAACTGGAATATCAATAGTAAAAGACGAAAAAGTAGTAAAAGTTTTAGATGAAGCCACAGGTGGAACACATTTTTCATTAGTATTATCAGGGGCATATAAAATTGATTTTGATAAAGCAGAAGAATTAAAAAGAGATTTTTCAAAACACAAAGAAATATTTCCTGTTGTAAGACCTGTTATAGATAAAATAATTTCTATAATAGAAAATGCAAGCAAAGATCAAGAAATTGATCAAATTGTTTTAGTAGGTGGTACAGCACTACTAAGTGGAATGGAAGATTATGTTGGTCAAAAGACAAATATAAAAACTTTAAAACCATCAAATCCTATGTTTGTAACGCCAATAGGGATAGCTTTGTCATTAATAGAGGATTAAAAATGGATATTAAACTTATTAAAGCACCAAGCCCAGCCACACTTGATATTGTAAAAAATAGGTCGAAACTAAAAAACGAAACAAATCCTGGAGCTTTAGGGCTTGTCCAAGGAAAATTAATAGAAATGACTGTGGCAAGTGATATAGCCTATAAAACTAGTGGGGTAGAAGTAGTAGATGTTAGAGGATCATGTCCACAAAATATGATTATGCTTGCAATAATAGGAGAGATGGAAGAAGTTAAAGTTGCCCTAAGAAATATTGAAGAAAAAATTAAGGAAAAAGATATATGGTAATCGCAAAACTTATAGGTAATGTATGGGCTACAAGAAAATATGATTCACTAAATGGTCTTAAATTTATGTTAGTAGAAATTTTAGATGGAAGTGAAAAAAATAAAAAAATAGTAGCAGTAGATACAATAGGAGCTGGTAGAGGAGATAGGGTTATTATAACCCAAGGTTCATCTGCAAGAGCAATTCTTGAGGAAAATCAAAATCAAAAAATTCCTGTAGATGCTGTTATAGTTGGAATAATAGATGAGGATTGTGATTTCTAGGAGGTTTTGATGAAAAGACTCATAAGTCAAGAAGAAGTCTTAAAGAAAAAAAATGAAAAAGAAATCTATATCGATGACAACACTATAATCACAGCTGCTGCCAAAGACTTGGCAAAAGATTTTGGCATAGAATTTAAAAAATGTGATTGTAAAGATAAAAAAAATGATATAGAAGAAAAAAAAGAATGTAAAAAATCATCAGCTGTTTTATCAGAAGATCAAATTTACAAGATTCTAAAAAAAGGAATAGAACAAGGCCTATTATCTGAAAATGATATTGAAAGGATAATAGGATAGGATGAATGAATTTAGTCAGTTGCTAGAAAGCTTAGTAGACAATTATAAAAAAAATAAGCAAAAAGTTAATATAGATCTTTATAAGATTCCTGTAGGAATATCAGGAAGACACATTCACTTATCTCAAGAAGATTTAGATACTCTTTTTGGGAAAGGATACAAGCTTACAACAATAAAAAGCCTATCACAACCAGGACAATTTGCATGCAAGGAATGTGTGACAATAGCAGCAAAAAAAGGTTGTATAGAAAAAGTTAGAATAATAGGTCCAACAAGAAAACAAAGTCAAGTAGAAATACTAAGATCAGATGCCTTTAAACTTGGTATAAAACCAGTACTAAGATTGTCAGGAGATATTAAAGATACTCCAGGAATCACAGTAATAGGACCAGAAGGAACAGTTGTTTTAAAAGAAGGCACAATAGTTGCTCAAAGACACATTCATTTTAATAATCTTCAAGCAAAAGAAAGAGGATTAAAAAATGGAGATATAGTTTCAATAAAAACTAAAGGCGAAAGATCAGCATTACTTGAAAACGTAAGTGTTAGAGTAGGAGATAACGGATATCTTGATTGTCATATAGATCAAGAAGAAGCCAATGCTCTAGGATTAGGTCCTAAAGACTTTATAGAAATTATTATATAAGGGGTTTAGATGACAGAAAAAAAGAAAGAAGTAGCAAAAAAAACAGAAGCTACAAAAAATGAAGAAGTGAAGACAGAAGTAAATAAAAAAACCACAAATAAGATCGTAAAAAAAGCAGAAAAAAAGGAGATAAAAAAAATGGCACAATTAGACGCATTAGGAATGATCGAAACAAAAGGATTAGTAGGAAGTATTGAAGCAGCAGATGCAATGGTAAAAGCAGCTAACGTTACACTTGTAGGAAAAGAACACGTTGGAGGAGGACTTGTAACAGTTTTAGTTAGAGGAGATGTAGGAGCAGTAAAAGCAGCAACAGATGCAGGAGCAGCTGCAGCACAAAGAGTTGGAGAATTAGTATCAGTACACGTAATCCCAAGACCACACACAGAAGTTGAAACAATCTTACCACACAAAGAATAATTAACAAATAAATTAGAAAGAAGGTAAGCATGGCAGAATTAGATTTTGATCTATCTTCAATCCAAGCAGCAAGAGATCTTGCTAGAAAAGGAGCCGAAGCAGAAAAAAAATTAAAAAATTATACATTCGATCAAATTGATAGAATTATAAAAGCTATTGCTGAAGCTGGAGAAATTCACGCAAAAGAATTAGCAGAAATTGCAGTAGAAGAAACAGGCTTTGGAAAGGTAGAAGATAAAATATATAAAAATCACATGGCAAGTGGACTTTTATATGAAGAAATAAAAAATCAACAAACTATAGGCATAGTAGATGCTGACCAAGAAGGTCAAGTTATAACTATAGCAGATCCTGTTGGTTTGGTAATGGGAATTGTTCCATCAACAAATCCAACATCAACAGTTTTATACAATTCAATGATAGCTATAAAATCTAGAAACCCTATAATCTTTAGTCCACATCCAAAAGCTAGTAAATGTACATCAAGGGCAATAGAAATTGTAAATGAAGCAGCTGTAAAAGCAGGGGCACCAGAAAATATTGTACAAGGATTAACAAAACTTTCAATGGATGCAACAAATGAATTAATGCATGCTGATGAAGTTAAATTAATCATAGCAACAGGTGGTCCAGCAATGGTAAAAGCAGCATATTCTGCTGGAAAACCAGCTATAGGAGTTGGAGCAGGAAACTCTCCAGCTTATATAGAAAAAACTGCTGATATTAAAAAGGCTGTTAGAAACATAATGGCATCAAAAACTTTTGATAATGGAACAATTTGTGCATCAGAGCAATCATTAATAGTTGAAAGATCAAATAGACAAGAAGTTGTTTCAGAATTTGAAAAGGCTGGAGCATATTTCATGACAGATGAAGAATGTAAAAAAGTATGCACTTTATTATTTAGAAATGGAACAGCTATGAATCCTAACTTTGTAGGAAGAAGTGCAAAAGTTATAGCAGATGCAGCAGGAATTAGCATACCAAGCGGAACTAAAGTACTTGTAGGAGAACAATATGGAGTTGGAAAAGAATATCCGTTATCATATGAAAAATTAACATCAGTATTAGGATTTTACACAGTAAATGATTGGAAGGAAGCATGCGATCTTTCATTTAAACTTCTAGAAAATGGTATAGGACACACAATGAGCCTACATACAGAAGATAAAGAAATAGCAAGAAAATTTGCTATAAAACCAGCAAGTAGGATCCTTGTAAACACTGGTGGAACAATGGGAGGAACAGGACTTACAACAGGCCTTCCAATAGCTCTAACCTTAGGATGTGGAACAATGGGAGGATCAAGCGTATCAGAAAATGTTGGTCCAAAACACCTTGTAAACTTCAAAAAATTAGTTTATGGAATAAAAGATGCTGATAAACTTGTTGAAGAAGATGAAATATTTAAAAAATATCACGGAAATAATTCTTCATTAAATAACAATTCATTACCAAATTATGGAAACCAAGCAAAATATTTTGAATATTCAACAGGTTGTAATAATTGTAAAACAGAAGAAGAAAAGAAATCTTCAAACTTTAATGAAACAGGTGAGATAAATCTAGAAGAATTAAAAGAAATGGTAGACTCACTAGTAAATGCCTTTAAAGGTGAATAAATAAGTTAATAAAAAAAATAAAAAATATAAAGGAGAGAAAAAATGAACGAAGCTTTAGGAATGATTGAAACAAAAGGATTAGTAGGAAGTATCGAAGCAGCAGATGCAATGGTAAAAGCAGCTAACGTTACACTTGTAGGAAAAGAACACGTTGGAGGAGGACTTGTAACAGTTTTAGTTAGAGGAGATGTAGGAGCAGTAAAAGCAGCAACAGATGCAGGAGCAGCTGCAGCACAAAGAGTTGGAGAATTAGTATCAGTGCACGTAATCCCAAGACCACACACAGAAGTTGAAACAATTTTACCAAAAAATAAATAAGAATCATGAAATATGATTTATCAAACTTTTATAAAGATTTAAAGCTAAAGTTTAATAAATCAAATGGTAAGGAAGTTATTCTATTTCTGATGGAAGAATTTTCTAAAACTATAAGTTTAAAAGATGAAAGAGCCATTATCGCTGTTGGTAATGAGCTCGCATCTTTTCTTAGAGTAAAGGGTCAAACAGACTTGGCTTATAAGATTTATAAAGTTATAAAGAAATTAGTGTTAGATAATTGCGGATTTATTTCAAAAGATTATGCTAGTCTTCTTATAAATATATCGAATTGCCATATAGTTTCTAAAAATTATGATTTAGCAATTGATACTTTGAATGAAACGGAAACTATTCTTAGCCAACTTAGTGATACAAAACATTTAATGGCAAGCGTATATAATAATAGATCTCAAGCTTTTAGGGCAAAGAATATGTTGGATTTAGCACAAGAAGATATTGAAAAAGCTCTAAAAATAATAAAAAATGAAGAAAAAATAGCTGTATCTAAGATAAATCTTGCAGAAATATTAATACTTAAAAAAAAGTATGCTAAAGCATTGGTAAATGTAAATGAGGCTATAATTTATTATGAAAAAAATAAATTAAGACTTCCACATTTGGCAAATGCTTATGCGACAGCTGCTAATATTTATTATAATAATAAAGAATATTATACGTCTGTATACTATTATGAAAAAGCTATAAAAGTATTTGATGAAACTGTTGGTGAAGGGCCAGTAAAGGAAATTCTAATTAAAAACCTTAATCAAGCTAAAAAACAAAGGGAAATATCATGAATGGTATAGAATTATCAAAAAAATATTTTAATGATATAGCCTATCCTCTTTTTAAAAATAATTGTCCAGAAATTTTAGATCTTTGTTCAATTGGTCTTGTGGGAGAGGGCTCTGAATGTTTTGGTCTTGATGATGAAATCTCAAAAGATCATGATTTTGGTCCGGAATTTTGTATGTGGCTAAAAGAAGATGATGTAAAAATTTATAAAGATAAAATTGAATTTTTATTGGAAAAATTGCCCAAGGAATTTTTGGGATACAAAAGAGTTGATTCAAAAATTGTTGATAAGAGAGTTGGTTTATTTTCTGTAGAAGATTTTTATGAAAAATATACATCAGCTAGGAAATTTCCAATAAGTGATATAGATTTTTTAAAAATTCCAGAATCTTATCTTGCTACTGTTACTAATGGAGAAATTTTTTTAGATAATTGTAAATTATTTTCTGATTATAGAAAATATTTATTAGATTTTTATCCAGAAGATGTACTCAGAAAAAAACTTGCAGCATATCTTTTCCAAATGGCTCAAGCGGGACAATATAATTTAAAAAGATCTCTTGATAGAAATGATGTTTCAGCAGTTTTTTTTGCAAAAGCTGAATTTATGGAAGCTTTATTGGGAGTACTTTTTTTATTTGCAAAAGTATATATAGCACAAATTAATTATTATCCTCGTGATTTGTTTGAGGATATGAATAAATTTATGGAATCAAATCACAAAAAAGATCTTGTTTACTTGAGTGAAAAGTTAAGTATATATGTAAAGGATATATTAAAATATAGATCTATTACTAAATCAAATGATGATTTTTTATTGGCTCATGCTATTGAAGTACAAAATTCAATTATAAATCCACAAATTAAGGCTATTAATTTGGTGAAAGGAAATTGATATGAGATATTTATTTAAAAATATTGACAAGAACTTGATGAAAGATATACTT
>OKOP01000276.1_pt1 | contig 14784 bp, 16 predicted proteins | sample 1612641 | NCBI WGS metagenome assembly OKOP01 (sample SAMN04436810, study PRJEB24849) | human gut metagenome | biome: human gut; feature: NICU; material: stool | host: Homo sapiens | place: USA: Saint Louis, MO | collected 2011-08-20
CCTATCTTAGTTTTTTATCTTTTTTACCCAGCCTACTTATCCTTGGAAGTCTAGATAAGAAAAGTGGAAAGTTTTTATTTATTGCCTATATACTATTTTCTTATATACTGGCCTTTGTCAGCCTATTTGTTTTAATCTACTTAATAAAAAAGGACTTAGCTTAATTTAAAAATTAATAATCTTGCTTTTGTCTATAAATAATTTATGGCAATAAAAAGAGGACTGAAAATAAAATCAGTCCTCTTATTTTTTAATTTTGTGAGAATTTGGAATTATTTTAAAAGTCCAAATTCATAGTCCTTGTCTCTAAAGTATTTTATAACTTCTGATAGGGAGTCGGCTGTTAGTTGTTTGTTCATTGCATCGTGGGAAAGAACAACTGCAATTTTTGTGTTCTTATTTTCGTTAAGTGACTTGTCAAGATATTCTACTTGACCTTGGATTGTTGTTGGTCTCACAGATTTTTTCTCTGCATCACCAACAAGGCAGTTCCAATCAATCCAATTTATATCTTTTGATGCTAGATAGGAATTGCAAGCCTCTGTGTTGTTCCATGACATTTCGCCGCCTGGATACCTAAAGACCTTAGAATGAAAATCATCGCCTAAAATATTTTGAAGTCTTTCATTAGTCTTTTCTATTTCATCATAAACTCTTTCAACATTTACAGTTCTTCCTGGGTAGAGGTAGTCGTAGTCGTGGGTGAAAGAGTGAGTGGCAATGGCATTACCATTTGCTAGAATTTCTCTTACACGTCCTGCAGTCTTGTCGCCAATAGACTTGCCAACAAGGAAGAAGGTTGCACGAGCATTTTCCTTCTTTAAAATGTTTAGAACTTGTGGAGTGATTTCGTTATTAGGTCCATCGTCAAAGGTCAAGAATACAATTTTCTTTTCTCCCTTGTAGTTTTGGTGGACTGTGAAGTCACGAATTTTTTTTGCGTCATAGGCATACTTATCAACCTTCTTTAGGTGGTTGGATCCCTTGACTATAAATTCATCTTCCATTTTACTTAATTTGTCCAAGGCAACATTGGAGATGTATTCTTTTTCATAAAAGATTGGCCTTGGCCTGTCCTTGTAAATTTCATTTGTGTAGTACCACATTAGGGCAGGTGAAACTTCTGTGTCTTTTGAATGTTTTATTCCAGAAAAGATTTTTGAAAATATAAAAATAAGTACTAAGACAAAAATTGAAATTGAAATAGTTTGTCTAATTCTCTTCTTTCTTCTAGCCTTTTGTCTTCTTAATCTTTTTTTTCTTTCGTAGCTTGTTTGGGTCATAAAAAACCTCCCATTGATAATATACATCAGTGGGAGGTAAGATGCAATTACAAAAGAATTACAATTACTTCATTGAGTTATAGATTAAATATAGGATTTCTTCAAGGGTCATTTCCTTGTTAGGATCGATGTCGCCATCAAGATAGCCGAAGCCCTTGGCAATTATATAATAAGATTCGTAGTCGCCCAAGGATTTTTGATTTTTAAATATGTCCTCTTTAAAAATTCCCTTGGTCTTTGTAAATCTTTCAAGATTATTTTTTGTTACAAGAGTCTCAACGACATCCTTTTCTAAAATATTTTTGTCCTTTAATTTTTCAAGGTCAAGTCCAAAATTATCCATGTAGGAGGAGTTAATTCCACCAGGGCCATTTAAAAGTTTAACAAAATCTTGGTAAGTTATCTTGTCTGAAAGATTTCTTCCAATTAAACCAATGCCCATGTCTTTTAAGAAGAGGATGGCATTCTTATTCCTTGCCTTATCAAGATCAGAATAGGAGATTTGTTCCTTAAAGTTAATAATCTCGCCATTATAGTCTCTTAGAATTTTATCTTGACCAATGACTGGGTCAAAGTCCTTTATATTTCCGTAGAAAAGTTTAGGTCCCTTGTCAGTAATCACATATTTTAAGCCAAAGTTCTTAGAAGATAAGAAAATCTTGTTGGCCTCTTCTTGGGTCAAAGTATTTTCATTTGCCTTAGAGAAATCAACTTTTGTAAAAGTTCTCTCGTAGGAAGAAATTTTCTTATCTTGGTCCACAAAGATATTTACACCTTCTTTTAGGACTGGAAGATTATTTACATATCTTGGGATGTAAATAGCAGTTCCCATCTTAGAAGAGTCAATTGAAATTTTATCTAGTTTGAGTTCAGTCTTGTCTCCATATTTTTCTAAGAAGCCTAGAGCAAGTTTCTTGGCATCTTCTTCTTTGATTTTATTATTGTAAACTTTTCTATCAGACCATAAATCTATGGAAACAAGATTTAAGTTCTTGGCATTAAGAGTGATGTTGCCATAATTTTTATCTTTTTCTAAATTTATATTGTAATAGTAATTGTCCTTGTCAGAGTTTAAAGAGATTGATGTAACTTGGTAGCCATCGCCAGCAATTTCATAGGCTCTTTTCTTAGCTTGAGATTTTTTACTTAAGTCCTTTAGGCCGTCAATCTTTTTAATCTCTACATCAGTTAGACCTGCAGCATCAGCAGCTTTATCCATTTCATAGGGCATAAATCCCAAATTATTATTTTTTACAAGCTTACCATCTTTTGCATCAATATCAAAAATTTCTGAATGATAGACCTTCTCTACAGACTTACCATCATTAGAAATCTTGTAGGAAAGCCTAAGTGGAAATTTTTCTGCAAATATTTTTTCTGCTTCTTCCTGACTTAACTTGGACTTGTCTGTAAAGTCCTTATCACTTAAGAAGGATGTGGCAGGTCCAAAGTCAGAGTTAAGTCCCATCTCTCTTATTTCTTTAGAAGTAAGAGAAATATTTACATAAAGAGAGTCTGATGCAAGTGGTATTCCATGGATTAGTCTCTCATAAAATAAATTTAATTCCTTTCCATCATCTAGGAGAGAGAAATCTTTTAATTTATATTTTTTGTCAAAGTCAGGAATAAGTTTAGCCAATTTTTCTTCTGCAATGTTTTGTGCTTGATCTTTTGAAATTTTTTCAGAATTTTTACTTTCATCTTGATCCTTGCTCCATTTTGAATAAGAGTAGAAGTCGCCATCACTTGTGTAGGCAACTTGTAAGTTTCCTAATTTTTCGTCAGACCATTGGTAGGAGTCAATAGTTTTGTTTTTTGATTTTTTGTTTAAGTAGGCTGAGCCTTTATCAGAATTTAATGGATTCTTAATCAAATTAAAATCTTCATAGGCTTCTGTGATATTAAATTTTTCTTTTATGTCTTTAACTTTTTCCATTTCTTTCTTTGTTATGTCAACTGACACTGCCTCATCAGTTGAATTGTAGTTAGCCTTTTCAACTGAAGCCATAACAGGTCCAACAAGAAGGGCTAGGGAGAGGGCATAAATTATTTTCTTTTTCATAATTATCTCCTTATTAAATCATTAAAGTATTTATGTAAAAAAAAGAAGAGGCTCCTGCCTCTTCAAAATTAAGCTTAGATTAAGCTTCTGCTTCTTCTTTGCTATCTTCATTAAGAGCAGCTACAAGCATATTAGGATCTATACCATGAACCATGGCAGCTTCTTCAAGAGATTCCATTTGAGAAGATGGGCACATGATGCAGCCCATGCCGAAGCTCATTAGGGTACCAATTGATTCTGGCTTTTTTGAAAGAATTTCTCCAATTAACATTTCTTTTTTAATTTCCATTTTCTAACACCTCCATAATTAATATACCCAAAATTATTTATACTTAAAAGATGAGTACTTAACAAAATGATCCTTGCTTTTTGCTCCAAGACTAATTTCAAATTCGCTTGTAGAGTCAAAGCCCTTGGATGTTAAAGTTTTTGCAACTTCGAATTCCTTTTCATAAGGAAAGACTTCAGATTTTTCTCCTTGGTCAATCTTAATATAAGGAGTGTAAGTTAGCTTGCCATTGTACTTAGCAGAAGTTGGTAGGACTTCTACAATATTTTCAGACTTAACATAAATTGATTCGCCACTAAGCTTGCCTTCTTCAGCTGTTGCAAGTACTTCGTTTTTAATATTAGCAAGAAATTTCGAAATGTCAAGAAGAGGGTCCTTTAAAATGTCTAAGTTCTTTTCTTCATAGTCAGTTGCGTAGTCAACAATTTTTACATCGACTTGGTGGTTGACAAGGGAGCGACCAGGAATTGATTTTGAATCAATTAGGACAGAATTATTTTTTTCGTCAAAGTTGACGTCAAAACCAATTGTCTTGCCAAGTTGTCTCAATTGAAAATAATTGTAGCCGTCAATTGTGTAGACGCTAAAGGAATGTCTAACTCCATTTACAAAAACCTTGTGAGTTGATTTTTTTATTTCACTGTCGCTGTCCTTTAAAGCTACTAGATCATTTTCAGTTTTCTTGTAGTCAGACTTGCTCGTAATCATAACGGCTTCTCTGTCATTGTCGTAAGAAACATTAAACTCAGCATCCTTTCCATCAAGTAGTGCTGCAATGTCTCTTAACTTAAAGTAGTTGTTGTCATTAATGTTGTAGCCCTTAACGCCAGTGTCCTTTCCATCTACGTAGACGCTTTGACTAGAAACTTTTGCTCCAGCAAAAACATTTGTAATTAAAACAAGGGATGTAAGCCCTATAGATATTATTTTTTTCATAACATGACCTCCTAGGTCTATTGTATTTTAAAAGATTGCCCTCGACAAGCCTAAATATTTACCATATAATTTAATATGGTGATTTTATGAGTAACTTACTTATGGGTTTTAATATTGTATCGCCCGTGTTTATAGTTTTGCTACTTGGATACTTTGCAAAACAAAAAGGATACATTGACAACAACTTCGTAGACAAGGGAACCTGGATAGTCTTTTACATGGCCTTGCCCTTTAAATTATTTTATGACATAAAGAATGCAAGGATTGAGTCCCTTCATCCAAAATATGTTGCCTATATTCTTTTGGGAGTTATTTTTATAATTTTTATTTCTCTTATAATAGGTAAGTCTATGAGTATCAAAGACAGGAGAAAATTATCTGCCTTCGTTCACTGTGCCTATAGGTCCAACTTCGTTTACGTTGGCTTTCCCATTTTAGACATAATTTATAATGGAGCTCCTTCAATGGAACACATGATAGTAATAATTGCCTTTGGACTTACTCTTTACAACATAGCTGCAATTGTTTTATTGACTTATTATTCTGAGTCAGAAGACAAGTCAATTTCTATTTCCAATATTCTTATAAAAATTATTAAGAACCCAATGATTGCTGGTGTAGTCTTTGGTGCAATATTTAACTTCTTAAACCTACCAGTCTATCAAGGAGTGGATAAGGCGATAGAAATGGTGGCAAAGATTTCAACACCAATGTCCCTTATATTAATTGGGGCAAGTCTAAACTTTGAATCATCAAGGTCAGACTTTAAGATCATGTTCACATCAGCCTTTATAAAGACAGTTTTAGCTCCGCTTATTCTTATACCAGTGGGAGTTAAGCTAGGATTTACAAATATGGAGCTGGGAATAGCCTATGTGTTTTGGGCAACTCCATGCGCAGCCAACTGCTTTATCTTTACAAAGCAGATGAAGTCAGATCATGAATTTGCTTCAAAGGTAATAACTCTTTCTTTTATCATGAGTATTATTACTTATCCTGTAGGCATATCCCTAATGAACTATTTTAATTTGTTGCACTAAAAAATTTTAAGTGCTATAATCTAATCTACAAAATATAAATAATACCTTATTGAGAGTGGTGGAGTGAATGGGCACTGTGAAACCCGGCAACCTAGTTGGTGCTAAATCCCACAGATTTTTATCTGGAAGATGAGGTTTAATGGTCCTCACTTTTTGCGTGGGGATTTTTTTATGGATTAAAATTTTATATGACTTTATAAATTTGACCAAATAGAAAAGAAAAAATAAATTCATACATTAAATCAAGGTATTTAAAATGGAGGAAAGAAACAAAATGAAAAAATGGCAATTTAGTTCAGAGTCCGTTACAGAAGGACATCCTGACAAAGTTTGTGACCAAATATCAGATGCCATCTTAGATAAGATTTTGGCGGAAGATAAAAATGCGAGAGTGGCATGCGAAACTATGGCATCCACAGGAATGATAGTTATAACTGGAGAAATCTCAACAGAAACTTATGTGGATTTTGAAAAAACTGCAAGAGAAGTCCTAGAAGATATTGGATACAACAGGGCAAAATTTGGTTTCGATGGAAGAACTTGTGCAGTCCTATCTGCAATCAAGGAACAATCTTCTGACATAGCCATGGGTGTCGACAGGTTCAAGGAAGATGGAGTAGATGAACTTGACTCCTTTGGAGCAGGGGACCAAGGTATTATGTTTGGCTTTGCTTGCAACGAAACTGAAGAGTTGATGCCACTTCCAATTTCACTTGCTCATAAGTTATCAAGAAGATTAACTGAAGTAAGAAAAGATGGAACTCTTGACTACCTAAGACCAGATGGCAAGACTCAAGTTACAGTTGAGTATGAAGAAGACAAGCCTGTAAGACTTAAGAATGTTGTAGTATCATCTCAACACGCTCCAAATGTTTCTATGGAACAAATTAGAGAAGACATCATTAGAGAAGTTGTTGAAAAAGTTGTGCCAGCAGAATTTATCGACAAGGACACAGAATTTTTCATCAATCCAACTGGCAGATTTGTTATTGGTGGACCAATGGCTGACGCTGGACTTACTGGTAGAAAAATAATTGTTGATACCTACGGCGGCTTTGGAAGACATGGCGGTGGAGCTTTCTCTGGAAAGGATCCAACAAAGGTTGACAGGTCTGGTGCCTACTACGCAAGATACATTGCAAAAAATCTTGTTGCAGCAGGACTTGCAGATAAAGTTGAAATTGGACTTGCCTATGCAATTGGTATTGCAAGACCAACTTCAGTTTATGTAGAAACTTTTGGAACTGGTAAACTTTCTCATGAAGAAATCGAAAAAATTATTATGGAAAACTTCGACATGAGACCAGCTGCAATTATTCGTGACCTTGACTTACTAAGACCAATTTATAGACAAACTGCATCCTATGGTCACTTTGGTAGAAATGACTTAGACCTTCCTTGGGAAAGAACAGATAGGGTAGAAGACCTAAAGAAGTATCTCAAATAAGCCTGCGTTAAAAATTAAATTTCGGGTAAGATAGGATTAGCGGTTAAAAAACACTAACTTAGTATGCTATAATTAAAGAGTAAATTTATTTTTAGAGTCAAGAAGAGGATGGTTATGAAGAAAACTTTTAATTATTTTAGAGCGAACCCATGTGGAAATATAACAGGCTTTGTTGTAGCTCCTGTTTATCCAGGATATAGAAAGGCTTATACAGACTGTATTATTGAACAAATAGATAAGGATGTTGAACAAGTTGGATTTATTTCTCCAGCCTATGAAGGTGCACCTCTTAGGATGGACATGATGGGTGGAGAATTTTGTGCCAACGCAACAAGAGCTTATGGACTTTACTCTGCAGGCTTCTATGACACTGATGGACTTGTTGATATTGAAGTTTATGTAAGTGGTCATAAAGGAACAACTGATGTAATTGCAGATGTTAAAAATCAAAAGGCCTATGTTGCCCTTGATGGTCCTATTGAAAGAGAAAACTTGACAATAGCTGGCAAGGACTGCACTCTTATTAAACTTCATGGAATTAGTCACTTAGTTGTTGAAGCTGAAGAAGACAGAGAATTTGTAGACAAGGCTCTTGAAGTCCTTAAAAAGGATTACAAGGATGATGCCTATGGAGTTCTTTTCTTCAACAAGGAAAAGCTTGAAATGATTCCTTACGTTTATGTAGAAGGTTCTGAAACTTTATTTAGAGAAGGCTCTTGTGGATCAGGCACTGTAGCTGTAGTTAATTATCTTGAAAGCGACATTGATAAGCTTGATGAAGATTACAAGATTGCAATTAAGAACCCGGCAGGAGAACTTGAAGTTTTTGTTTATGAATTTGAAGACGGTAAAAAATTCTGCGTTGGTGGCAAGGTTGAACTTTCTGAAGTAGAAAAGAAATCTATTGAGATTCCACAAGACGTGGCTCTAGCAGTTATAGCTGAGCACGATAAGATCGTGGAAGAACACAAAAAGAAAATGGCTGAAGAAGAAAATCAAGAGCCAGTTGACGAAAACGACCTTACTGATGAAGAACTTAAAATAATGAGAGAAAAATTTGGATTTGATTAATCCTTATGAGGAGGGGGCAACCCCTTCTTTTTTTATGCAGAAATTAAAAATTAACGACTTGAGGAAATTAAAATTGTTAATTAGCTTAGAATATTTTTCTCTTGCATGGGAAAAAATTTTTATTAACAAAGCAAAGATATAATTAAAATTTTTTATAAACAAGTATACTTTATGTGTATAATGTTAGCAGGTGATTAGAATGATAAATGTTGTTGGACTTGGATCCACTTCTTCAAGAGACCTAACTCTAGAAGCAGTAAAAATTATGAAAAATGGAAATAAAAATTTTTTGAGGACTGACAGGCATGAAGCCCTTTCTTTTTTTGAGGAAAATAAAATAGCTTACCAGTCCTTTGACTACTTGTACGATGAGATGGAAAGCTTCGACCAAGTTTATAATAAAATAGTAGAGATCTTAATAGAAGAAGCTAAGGATAAAGACATAAATTATTTTGTTCCAGGTACTCCCCTAGTTGCAGAAAAAACTGTGAGGCTCTTAATAGATAAGAAAGAAGAAATAAATATTGTAAATGGAATTTCCTTTATCGAACCAGTTCTTGCCGGAGTTGGACGAGATGCCGTTGATGGACTTTTATTTTTAGATTCTGATGCAAAGAAGTTTGACTTTGACACAAGGCGTGACACCCTAATAACTCAAGTCTATAACAAGAGAATTGCATCAGACCTATCACTTCTTCTTCAAGAAGTCTATAGCGAAGAGGACATGGCCTATGTAATTACCGACGCAGGTCTTGATGATGAGATCGTAAGGAAGGTGGAAATTTATAAACTTCCAAGAATTGATGACTACAATCACCAGTCCTGCATCTACATTCCAAGGACAAGTGGAAAAAACTTTCAAATAATTATGGAAGAGATGGAAAATATTTTAGAAGACAAGGACCTTTACTTAGATGATGAAAATTTTGATAAGATTAAAAAGCTTTTAATAGAAAAATCTAAGGGGATTTCCATGGACTATGAAGAGGAGATTGACACTTTAATCCTGTCTTTATTAATGCTTTTCTTAAAGGAAAGAGAAGGTTTAGTGGATTTCCGTGAAATATTTGATGAGATCTATAAAAAATTGGATAAAATAGCGATTTTTTTAAAATAAATGTAGAAAATAAAGTGAACTTAGGTTATAATTGTAACAGTCTTAGCAATGAAGCCCTAAGAAGTCTTGCATATCAAAGACTTACAAGGTTTTGTAACTAAGGAAAGACTATAGAAAATTCTTCAAGGAGGATATAAAATGAACAAATCAGAATTAGTAGCAAGCATTGCAGAAAAATCAGGTCTTACTAAAAAAGACGCTGAACAAGCTTTAAACGGATTTATTTCTTCAGTTCAAGAAGCTCTTGCAGACGGAGAAAAAGTTCAATTAGTTGGATTTGGAACTTTCGAAGTTAGACAAAGAAAAGCTAGAGAAGGAAGAAACCCTAGAAATCCAGAAGAAGTTATTAAGATTCCTGCATCTAAAGCTCCAGTTTTCAGATCAGGTAAAGCTCTTAAAGAAGCTGTTAATAAGTAAGAAAAGAGAAGGCAAGGCCTTCTTTTTTTATGCTCAAATTTTGTCTAAGTATTGATATTTTCTTCTCTATTTGATATATTCATTAATGGAGAGGATTATGAGATTAGATAAATTTTTAAAAAACTCAAGACTTATAAAAAGAAGAACTCTAGCAAAGGAAGCTTGTGAAAAGAGCCTTGTAGAAATTAACAACAAGCTTGCCAAACCATCAGATTCTGTTAACATTGATGACATTATTTCACTCCAACTTGGCGAGAGAAAAATTAGGGTCAAGGTTAAGGACATCTCTGATGTGAATTCCAAGAAGGATGCAGAGACTCTTTATGATAGGATAGATTAATTGAGGATAATAATCTAATTGTATATAGGTGGGAGAGACTTATGAAGGTAAAAAGAAGAAGATTTCCCTTGGCTCTTGCCATTATAATTATAGGGTCTGTACTTTTTGGCTCAGTAAAAATTGGCAAGTCAATATCTCTAAGAAATCAAAAACTTGAGATTATTTCTGCCAACAATAGAGAAATTTCTAATTTAAAACTTGAAATAGATAATCTGAATTCTGAACTAGAAAATTCTTCCTCTACTGATTTTATTGAAAAGGTAGCGAGAGAAGATTTGGGCATGGTTAAACCAAGAGAAGTTATCTATGTTGACAAGAACAAGGATAAGGCTACAAATACTGATAAGGGTATTTAAAATAAAATTTAGGAGGAAGTTATGGATTTATCGCCAGGCGATATAGTTGAAGGTGTAGTTACTAAGGTTGCTAAGTTTGGAGCCTTTGTAGATTTAGAAGATGGCAAAAGTGGTCTAGTACATATTTCTGAAATTGCAGACACTTTTGTTAAGGATATAAATAATCACATTTCTGAAGGTGATGAGGTTAAGGTCAAGGTTCTTAGCATTGATGAAAAGGGAAAGATTGCTCTTTCAATTAAGGATGCCATTGAGAAAAAAGAAGAGCCTAAGGATGAAAAAGTAGACCAAAGATTCGAAGACATCTTGAGCAAGTTCCTCAAGGAAAGCAATACAAAGCTTGACGAAGCTAGAGCAAGATACAATCAAAAGACAAAGAAGAAGAATTCTAGAAATTAGTAGTGGTAACTATCTTTTGATAGTTTGCCACTTTTTTTATTTTAACTATGGATAAGATATTTTACGAGAACTTAAAAAAACTAAATATAATAAAAAAATCTGACAAGCTAAGTCTTGGTGTATCTGGTGGGGCAGACTCCATGTATCTTTTTTATAATTTTATGGATTTAAAAGACGATTGGGACCTTGATGTAATAGTTTGTCACCTAAACCATGGCATAAGAGAGACTGCCAAGAGAGATGAGGAATTTGTAAAAAAATCTTGCCAAGCTTATGGAATAAAATTTATAAGCAAGACAGTGAACATGGATGAATTTGCAAGAAAAGAAAAAATTTCATCTGAAGAGGCTGGAAGGATTTTAAGGTATGAATTCTTTAGAGAAAACTCTCAAGGCAGGAAGATTTTAACAGCCCACAATGCCAATGACAGGGCAGAGACAGTTCTTTTTAATATTATGAGGGGGACAGGCCTAAAGGGTCTTTCTGGCATCTCTCATGTCAATAAAGACGTCTATAGACCTCTTATAAATATTAAGAGGGAGGAGATCGAAGACTATCTTCACAAGAATAAGCTCCAGTACTTTGATGACGAGACAAACTTTGAAGAAATCTACACTAGAAATAAAATTAGGCTGGGACTTATTCCACAACTTAAAAAATTCAATCCAGATATAATAAATTCTCTTCTTAGGCTTTCTGAAAACGCAGAAGAAGCTAATGACTTTATAGGAGAAATTCTAGAAGAAAATTATAATAATTGCCTAGGAGATAATTTTTTAATTCCATCTGAAATAAAAAAATTAAAAAAGTTTATAGGTCAAGAAGTAATAAAAAAATACTTAGAAGAAAATTTTTATAGTGAAAATATTTTAAGTAGGTCCAACATACTTGCTATCTATGATCTATGTCTTGGCGACTCTGGAAGACAAATTGATCTTGGCAAAAATATTTCTGCAAGAAGGTCCTATGACAAGATTTATATCGAAGAAGTTATTGACCAAGATGAGAAGACAAGTAAGGATTTAGTGCTTGGAAGAAACGCAACTGACTTTGGAGAAATTTTCATCTCAAGAGATGAGAAAGAAAGTCATGAGGATTCCTTTATAAAAGTAATAGACTGTGATAAAATAAAAGGAAGTCTTTACATAAGGAAGAGCCCCAGGAGATAGGTTTAAGCCACTGGGTATGAAAAATAATAAAAAGCTAAAGGACTATTTTATTGATAGAAAAGTTGACAGGCTTTTAAGAGATGAAATAGGACTTGTATGTGATAATGAAAAAATCATCTACATACTTGGGATGGATATCTCAGAAGATGTTAAGATTGATAAAAACACAAAAAACAAACTCATTTTGGAGGTTAGGAATGTCAGATATTAAAGAAGTTCTTTATTCTGAAGAAGAAATCAGAGCAAAAGTTAAAGAACTTGGGGAAAGAATAACAGAGGACTACAAGGGTAAAAAATTATTCTTGCTTGGAATCTTAAAGGGATGCGTTCCCTTTATGGCAGATATTATGAGAAGTATTGACTTAGAGCTTGAGTACGACTTTATGGATGTTTCCAGCTACCAAGGCACAAGGTCCATGGGAGAAGTTAGGATCCTAAAGGATATTTCAACATCAATAGTTGACAAGGATATTTTAATCGTCGAAGACATAATTGATACAGGTGTAACTCTTTCTTATTTGACTAAAATTTTAAAGTCAAGGGGAGCAAGGTCCATAGAAATTGTAACTATGCTTTCGAAACCATCTAGGAGAAAGGTTGAACTGCCTGTTAAATACAATGGATATGAAATAGATGACCACTTTGTAATTGGTTATGGAATGGACTACAACGAGAGATTCAGAGGACTTCCTTACATTGGAATACTAGATGAGTCTGTCTATTCTAATAGTGAGGAGTGATATTATTGAATAAAAAATTTGGAGGAGCAGGATTTTATATTATCCTGATTCTTGTATTAATACTGTCTATTAGATTTTTTGGACCACCAGCAAATGTTGTGGAAGAAAAATCTTTTACAGAGTTTGTGACGGAACTTGAAAAGGACAATGTAAAGTCTGTAAACTTGCAAAATGGAATTGACTCCATTGCCAGCGTTAAACTAAAAAATGGCGACACTTTTAGGACTGTAATCCCACAAGAGGCAGCAGATACCTTCTATAAGGACTACTTAAAGGAAAAATCTGATACAGGAACTATCAACGTAGTTTCAAGCCCAACTAAGCAAACTTCTTTCTTAGTTGAGTGGATTCCAACCCTTCTTATGTTTGCCTTTATTGTTTTCTTCTGGTATAAGATGATGCAACAAGCCGGTGGCGGAGGAAAGATGAACTCCTTCGGTAAGAGCAAGGCAAAACTAATTAACAAAGAAGATGGAAAAAACCTAGTTAAGTTTAAGGATGTTGCTGGCTTGGAAGAAGAAAAGGAAGAGCTTGCAGAAATAGTTGACTTCTTAAAAGATCCTAAGAAATTTATAAATATGGGAGCTAGAATCCCTAAGGGAGTCCTACTTGTAGGTCCTCCAGGAACAGGTAAAACTTATCTTTCAAAGGCTGTTGCCGGCGAAGCAGGAGTTCCTTTCTTTATAATGAGTGGATCTGACTTCGTTGAAATGTTTGTTGGTGTTGGTGCTTCAAGAGTGAGAGACCTTTTTGAATCTGCAAAGAAAAACGCACCTTGTATAATTTTTATTGACGAAATTGATGCAGTGGGAAGAAAAAGAGGAGCAGGTCTTGGCGGTGGCCACGACGAAAGAGAGCAAACTCTTAACCAACTTCTTGTAGAGATGGATGGCTTTGGAACTAATGAAGGTGTAATAGTTATGGCTGCTACAAATAGGGCAGACATACTTGACCCAGCAATCCTAAGACCAGGTAGATTTGACAGGACAGTTTATGTTGGGAAGCCAGACGTTCGTGCAAGAAAGGCAATACTTGAAATTCATTCTAGGGGCAAGAAGCTTGCAGATGATGTAAACCTTGAAGTAATTGCAAAGAGGACTCCAGGCTTTACTCCAGCAGATCTTGAAAACCTAATGAACGAATCAGCTCTACTTGCTGCAAGACGTGGCGAAAATGCAATTTCTATGGAAGATGTTGATGAAGCATCAATAAAGGTCCAAGCAGGTCCTGCAAAGAAGTCTCGCGTTGTTTCAGAAAAGGAAAGAAAACTCACAGCAGTTCACGAATCTGGACACGCAATTGTATCAAGACTTCTTCCAGAAGAAGATCCTGTTCACATGATTACAATTATTCCAAGAGGAATGGCTGGTGGATTCACTGCCTACCTTCCTGAAGATGATGTTTCTTTCATGACAAAGAAGAAGATGGAAGCTTCTATTGTTTCTCTTCTTGGAGGAAGAGTTGCTGAGTCTCTTGTGCTTGACGACATTTCAACTGGTGCATCCAATGACATTGAGAGAGCTACAAAGATTGCTCGTTCCATGGTAACCCACTATGGAATGAGTGAAAAACTTGGAACAATTAATTACGACTCATCAGAAAATGAAGTCTTCATAGGAAGGGACCTTGGACGTTCAAGAGATTATTCTGAAAGAACTGCAGCAGAAATTGATGATGAAGTTACAAGAATTATAAACGAGGCTTATACAAAGTGTAAGGAACTTTTAAGCGAAAACTTAGACAAGTTGCTTGCCCTTTCCGATGCCCTTTTAGAAAAGGAAACAATTTACTCCAAGGATTTTGAAAAGATCTTTAATGGCGAAAAGCTTGATGAAGAATCCATTGACCTTGAAGATACAATAAATGAAGAAGACTTATCTGATGAAGCAAAGGAACTTATCCATAAGAATGATAAGTTGGATGAAACAGATAAGAAAAATTCAGAAGGCGATAAAAGTTTATAAGCATATAAAAAAGCTCCGAGAGGGGCTTTTTTGTTTTGTCTATTTTTAATAGTGATGGCATTAGAGAGTTTGAATTATGTGTAATAGATTTTAAATTTTAAAATTATTATTTGATTAAGTAGGCAAAATAATTTATTTTAATCGAAGTCAACCT
>OKOP01000290.1_pt1 | contig 14232 bp, 10 predicted proteins | sample 1612641 | NCBI WGS metagenome assembly OKOP01 (sample SAMN04436810, study PRJEB24849) | human gut metagenome | biome: human gut; feature: NICU; material: stool | host: Homo sapiens | place: USA: Saint Louis, MO | collected 2011-08-20
TCTTGATATTCTTTAATTACTTCTAAAAAGGCGGTACCATATTTATCTAATTTATTTTGGCCGACCCCTTTTATTTGCAATAATTGAATCGTTGTTTGCGGTAATTTTTCACACATTTCTTTAAGTGTACTATCGGAAAAGACTACATATGGCGGCACACCTGCCTCTTGAGCCATGTCCATACGTAATTCGCGCAATCGTTCAAACAAGGCATCATCCACTGCTACTTTTCGTACTTTTTGGTCTTCTTTTCGGAAGACTTTCCGTTCCCCTAAAAGCACCTGAACACCTTCTGTCGAGACTGATAACAACGGAAATTGCCCATCAGAAGGAATTAAATAACGTTCTGCTGTCAAATAATCAATCAGCTGTGTGACTTCTTTTTGGGTGCGGCCTTTCATTAGTCCGTATGTTGGCAAACGATCAAAATGCCATTGATCAATTTTTTGATCGTTTGAGCCAGTCAAGACTTTACCAACTAAGCCCTTACCGAAACGTTCTCCCATACGTTTTACACAAGACAAGACTTTTTGGGCATCGACCGTAATATCGACTAATTCTCGATTATCCAGACAATTCGAGCAGCGACCGCAGTCCGTCCCTTCTTCACCAAAATAGCGTAAAATATATTTTTGTAAACACATTTGTGCATTCGCATATTGTGACATTTCCCGTAATTTCAAGTACTCTTTCTGCTTATAATCAATGGTCATTTCAGATTGTTCAATAAAGTATTGTTGAATTTGCAAGTCTTGTGGAGCAAACATTAACACAGCATCACTAGGTAGACCGTCACGACCAGCTCGGCCCGCTTCTTGGTAATAAGATTCAATATTTCCTGGTACTTGTGCGTGAATGACAAAACGAACATTACTCTTATTAATCCCCATACCAAAGGCATTTGTTGCTACCATCACTTGCACTTGATCATACAAGAACGCTTCTTGATTTTCACTACGTAGCTGTTCACTCATGCCCCCATGATACATCCCAGCCGCAATTTTTTTACTTTCTAATAAATGATAAATTCGTTCAACTTCCTTCCGCGTGCTTGCATAGATAATACCTGATTGCCCAGTATTCATCTTTAAATATTCCAAAAGAAAAACGTCTCTGTTTTGATCCTTCACGACTTGAAAAGATAAATTTTCTCGAGCGAATCCTGTTTTGATTTCATTTTCTGATGGAATTCTTAATTGCTTGACAATATCCTCCGCTACTTGTGGCGTTGCTGTTGCTGTTAGTGCAATCACAGTTGGTTGCTGTTGAAATTGATCGATAATCTCTGCTAAACGCAAATAGCTTGGACGAAAATCATGCCCCCATTGTGAAATACAGTGTGCCTCATCTACTGCCAATAAATCAATCGGTACATGTGTCAGCATCTGTTGAAAATCATAAGATTCTAATCGCTCTGGCGCAACATACAATAGCTTGACTTCTTTGTTAACCGCTAATTGAATACGATGATTCATTTCTTGATAGGAAATGGTACTATTGATATATGTAGCTGGAATCCCCATTAAATTCAGGGCATCTACTTGATCTTTCATTAAAGAAATTAATGGTGAAATCACCAATGTTAAATTATCCAAAAGTAAGGCTGGCAACTGATAACAAATCGATTTGCCTCCACCTGTTGGCATAATGCCTAAGACATTTTCTTGTCGCAATACATGACGAATAATCGTTTCTTGTCCTGGCCGAAAATCATCATAGCCAAATGTATCTTTTAATAATTCTTGTAATGCACTCATTTATTGCGCTCCAATCTTTGTTCTACAAGTCATTTTAACACGCTAATCTAACAGGAACAAGGTGTGTTAAAACAAGACACAATCGTGAAACACCAGTTAACGTGAAACATCAAAAAGAATGAAAAATTGTGAAATCTTGCTATCAAAAGCTTTCAAAAATAGCGACATTTGCTTGTTGTGGATAACGAGTAGTTATCCACACATAAAAAAATAACCTTATCTTAAAATACGCATTAATTCGTTTTTGCCATCAAAAAAACCAACTATTTTCGTAGTAAAACGAGCATAGTTGGTTTAAATGTTTATTTGTCGAAAAATTATTCAGCTTTTTTCTTTTTCTTGCTTGCTTTTTCGCGTTCGTTGTTTTCTTAAACGGATGCTTTCTGGTGTTACTTCACAGTATTCATCTTCATTCAAGAATTCTAATGATTCTTCTAACGTTAATTTTTTCGGTTTTTTAATGACTGATGTTTGGTCTTTCGTTGCCGAACGAACGTTAGTCATTTGTTTAGCTTTTGTGATGTTCACAGTTAAATCGTTGTCGCGGTTGTTTTCCCCAACAATCATTCCTTCGTAAACTTCTGTCGTTGGTTCAACGAAAACTGTACCACGTTCTTCAATACTCATAATTGAGTAAGTCGTTGCTTTACCAGTATCGATTGAAACTAGTGCACCTTGATGACGGCCACCAATCGTTCCTTGAATCATTGGTAAGTATTGATCGAAGGTGTGGTTCATAATACCATAACCACGAGTCATTGATAAGAATTCTGTTGAATAACCAATTAAGCCACGAGCTGGTGCTAAGAAGATTAAACGCATTTGTCCGTTACCGGCATTAATCATATCTTGCATTTCGCCTTTACGTAAACTTAGGGATTCAATCACGCTACCCATGTATTCTTCAGGTGTGTCAATTTGAACACGTTCAAATGGTTCACATTTAACCCCATCAATTTCACGTTCAATAACTTCTGGACGAGAAACTTGTAATTCATAGCCTTCACGACGCATATTTTCAATTAAAATTGATAAATGCAATTCGCCACGGCCTGATACAGTCCAAGAATCTGGGCCAATTGGATCAACACGTAAAGATACGTCTGTTTGTAATTCAGCCATTAAACGTTCTTCGATTTTACGAGCGGTGATGTATTTTCCTTCACGTCCCGCAAATGGAGAATTGTTAACTAAGAAAGTCATTTGTAAGGTTGGCTCATCAATGTGTAGAATTGGTAATGCTTCTTGATTGTGAACATCTACAACTGTTTCCCCAACGAAAATGTCTTCCATTCCGGAAACGGCAATTAAATCGCCCGCTTTTGCTTCATCAATTTCCACACGTTGTAGGCCAAAGAAACCTAAAATTTTCGTTACACGGAAATTTTTCACGCTGCCATCTAATTTCATCAACGCAACTTGGTCGCCGACTTTCATTGTGCCACGGAACACACGGCCAATCCCAATACGTCCAACGTAATCGTTGTAGTCTAGTAATGAGACTTGGAATTGAAGTGGTTCGTCTGAATTGTCAACTGGAGCTGGCACATGTTCAATAATTTTATCAAAAATTGGGGCCATTGTTGGCTCTTGATCTGCTGGATCATCTGATTCACTTGAAGTTCCGTTTAAAGCAGAAGCATAAACAACTGGGAAATCTAATTGATCGTCGTCTGCGCCTAATTCGATGAATAACTCTAAAACTTCATCTACTACGTGTTCAGGACGAGCAGAAGGTTTGTCAATTTTGTTAACAACCACGATTGGTGTTACTTTTTGTTCTAATGCTTTTTTCAATACGAAACGTGTTTGAGGCATTGTTCCTTCATACGCATCGACAACTAAAACAACACCGTCTACCATTTTCATGATACGTTCTACTTCACCACCGAAGTCCGCGTGTCCTGGTGTATCTAGAATGTTGATACGTGTACCGTTATAATCTACGGCTGTATTTTTTGCTAAGATAGTAATTCCACGTTCACTTTCAAGTGCATTGGAATCCATTGCACGTTCTTGTAATTGTGTGTGTCCATCTAAAGTGTCAGATTGTTTTAAAAGTTCATCTACTAAGGTTGTTTTACCATGGTCAACGTGGGCGATAATTGCCACGTTACGAATATCATCTCTGTATTTCAATTTAATTGCTCCTTATCTATATACGCTTATGTTACTTAAGTCCATAAAAGCCGACTGCTTATTATAGCAAACTTTTTTCATTAAAAAAAGGCTTTCGCCTGCAAAAATAATGAAAGTTTTAGAAATTATTCGGCTTTTTCTGAAAACAAGGACATTTTTTTACAAATTTTTCTCTTTTAAAAGAGGAAGAGCCTTACCTTTCAGCAACGCTCTTCTTTGATTATTCCGATTCATTTAAGTATCGGGTAAATACTTCATCATAGGTTTCAGGAGTTGCTGCAATAAAGTATTCACGACCCGTAAAAGTTAATGGTTTTCCTGTAATACCAGAGTATTTAAACCCGAATTCCTCCAAAAGTACTAAGCCTGCTGCATAATCCCAAGGACTTAGATTAGATAAATAGCCATGATGGTTGCCTTTTAACATGGCGATAATTTCCAAGCCTGCACAACCGCTAATACGCACGCCCATGCTTGCTTGTCCGATTTCCGTTGCGTGATGAATATTTTTTCCATGCATGTAAGCATTCATGCCCCATAATCCATCTGCCAAGGCTTTCATAGTAGGCGCTTTTAATAATTGATTATTCCGATAAACGCCAAGCCCTTTGCCGCCCCAATAAAGTTCTTCTCGCATCACATCATAGATAAAACCTAATTTACCAATGCCGTCTTCATAAACAGCTAACATAATACAAAAATTTTCTCTTTCCATCACGAAATTCATTGTGCCATCAATCGGATCGATGATCCACACGCGACCAGCAAAACTTTTTAAAGTATTGTAGCCTTTTTCTTCCCCTAAAATTTGATCTTCGGGAAAATTTGTTTGAATTTTATTCATTAAAAATTCTTGGGTTTGTTCATCCATATTTGTCACTAAATCAGTGCGGCCATTTTTCTGTTGAACGGTTAACTCTGATTCCAAGTTCATTCGAATCACATCGGCTGCTTCAAAAAGCCAACTTTGAATTGTTTGAACAAATTTTTGCGTTTCAGTCATCTAATCATCCCCCAGCTTTAATTTACCGCTTCCCTGTTTTTTAGCTTGTTGAAGCGTACGATATAACGAATATCCTGAAGCATTTTCAAATTCACGACCTAAGCGTTTTTCTTCGCCGATACTTTTAACGACCGTTTTAAATTGTTGATAAGTTGTTAAAAATTTGTCAACAGGCAAGCCTGTTTCGTTGGCTTGCTCAACTGCTGTCCACATATTAGTGACAATCACCATTTCCTCTGTTGTCCAATCTAAATCTAATGGATATTGATAGTCTTTCATGTCTTCACCTCATCTTCTCTAGTTTAGCATATTTTCATAAAAAAACATCTTATTTACGTCGATTTTTTAATGCGTTAAAGAGAGGATATTCTGCTGTTCCTTTGCGATACAAACTTTGTTGTGAAGCATAAATACCGCTATTTCCTGAACACATAAAACTGATTAAGCAGACCATGAAAAAATAGACCGCCGCTTCACTACCAAATAGTTCAATGCCCATAATGAAACAAGCAATCGGCGTATTCGTGGCGCCAGAAAAAACACCAATAAATCCTAAACCTGCTAAAAAAGGAATTGACAGATGTAACAAAGGGGCCAAAGAACTACCTAACGTAGCCCCAATTTCAAACAATGGCGTCACTTCTCCTCCTTGAAATCCGGCACCCAAGGATAACACCGTAAAGAATAATTTCCCAACAAAATCAAAAGGCTGCGCATTGCCTGCAAAAGCATCTTCTAGTAAAGGTAAACTCAAGCCTAAATAACGTTGGTTGTTTAAGACGAGCACAAACAGAACGACAATGGACGCCCCAAGAAACGCACGAAGGTAGACATTAGCAAACCAATTTGCATAGGTCTTTTTTAAAAAGACAATGGAACGACTAAAAACCCAACCTGCCAAGCCAAAACAAATCGATGCCAAAAATAATTTTACAAATAGATCAACTGACCAAGTCGGAATTTTGCCCATCGGATAATGCGTATGTGTTACACCAAAACTTTCAGTTACAAAATTAGCAAATAAGCCTGCAAAAAAACTTGGGAAAAGTGCCTCTGCACGAACTTTTCTAATCGCCAAAACTTCTAATCCGAAAACCGTTCCCGCTAATGGTGTGCCAAAAACAGAACTAAAACCTGCACTAATTCCGCTAATAATAATTACTTGTCGTTCCAAAGCGGACAGTTTAAAGACTTTTCCTACAGCATTTGCGATTGCGCCCCCCATTTGCACCGCCGTCCCTTCACGACCAACAGAACCACCAAATAAGTGCGTAGTAATCGTGCCAAACAATGTTAAAGGAATTAAGCGCAAGGGAATATCTTCTTCCCCGCCATTGCCTTGTTCAATCACTAAGTTATTTCCTCGGCTAGCATTTTTCCCAAAACGCGTATAGAAATACGTAAAAACGACACCGCTAATAGGGAGGATAAAGAGTAACCAAGGGTTTGCTAAACGAACATCTGTTACATAGGTAAGACTCTTTAAGAAAAAGGCGGATAACGCCCCCATAAATAAACCAATAATTGCGGTAATGAGCAACCATTTTGCCATATAACCGCCGATTGATAGTAGTTGCTTTGTTTCTTTTTTCACTTTACATGCTCCTTTACAATTTTCTTATCGCCAATCCTAGCGTACAGAAAAAGCCTACCAAAGGGTACACTTCTCCCGTTTGGTAGGCGTCATTAATTTATTCGTCCAATAAATAGTTCGTGGTGAACACCATCACCATGTTGCTATTAAACTATTAAAAATAATACCACGCAACTCTGGAAAGTGCAATAGAAGAATAACTCATTACCTTTAACAACCTTCACGTGTCTTTTTAGACACTAGCTCATTAAAAAAAATAACCATGATTTCTTCGCTTTCCAGATCTAACAACTTAGAAATCAATTTAATATCTGAAGCTTTAAATACAACCTCTCCTTTTAATTTCTTATAAATTGTTGAAGCTGAGATTGGTTGACCTGCAGCGGTCATTTCACTTGCTAACCATTCAACATTTTTCCCTTTTAATTTCAATTTTGAATGAATTAAATTTGATTCCATTTTACTCTCCCCCTTTTCAGTGTCTAATAAGACACTGAAAATTATATCATTTTGTGAAAAAAACGTCAATATCATTAAAAAACGCTGATTTTTCTATTATATTCGTTACTTTCATTTTGAAAAAAACATGTTTCTTTTGCGACACTTTTTGTGCTAGAATGTTTTTACGGAGGTGGTTTTTTTGAAAGAAAATTTTTTGAAGCAAAAAAGGATGGAGAAAAATCTTACATTAGAACAAGTTGGAAATTTTGTTGGTGTTGGAAAAAGTACCGTCAGGAAATGGGAAACTGGAATGATTGAAAATATGGGGAGGGATAAAATTGTCGCCTTATCTAAAATTTTAGATGTATCACCTCTTGAAATCTTAGGTATTCCTGAAACGGAAGAAACGCCATTTGTTGTCCCAACCAATATTATGAACATTTACAAACAGTTAACAACTGAAAATCAAGAAGCAGTCTTTCGATACGCTCAAAAGAAATTAACAGAACAAAATTACTTTTAAGATGAATGCTAGACTTTTTAGTCAACGTCAAACAAAAAAAGCTTATCCTTACGGATAAGCTTTTTTTAGATTGACTGTTGGCCAAAATACTGACGCCATTTGGTTTTCATGGCTGTCGTCATCGGCAACGCCGCTTCTTTTACAGCACAATATTTGTCAACAAAGGTTACAATGTAACTTTCTTTGTATTTTGGTGGTGCAATAGTTGCGCCCCACATATGTTTAATAATAATGTCTCGTTCTAAATCAGACAACTCTGTAATTTTTTCAGCATTTTTGGCTGCAATTCGTGGATGAACATAGGCATGAGAGCCTTCGTCAAACTTTGTTGTGCGCCAATCATAGTAAAACAAATCATGTAATAAACCAGCACGAGCTGTTGCACGAGCATTGCCGTTCCAACGCTTTGCTAATTTATAGCTATGATAGGAAACACTAATTGAATGTTCTAAACGAGTTGAATGCATATGTTGTGTGTATTCTGCTAATTTTTGGACTTCTTCGGTTGCTAATAAATCTTCTACATAAGAAAGATATTCTTCGTCTTCACGCCATTTTTCTGTCATATAATTGGGTGCCACCTTTTCTAATCCTTTTATAACTTGACTCGAGTATAGCACCCCAGCTATTTAATTACTATGAATTTCTCAATCTGTAACTTAACTTTAATATTTGCTTAATAAGTTTAGCGTTCAACGCAGTAAAATTTTCACAAAAACTTCTACATTTCTTCTGGTGCATGTAACCCTAGTAAACGTAAATCTTCTTTTAGAACAGTAGCTACTGCATAAACTAACGCTAAGCGTGCCTCTTTTTGAGCATCTTCATCCAAAATCCGAACATGGGCATAATATTTATTGAACGCTTGTGCTAAATGAATGCTATGTTTCGCAATAACAGATGGTTCATATTTTTCAGCAGCTTGCATCACAGTTTCAGGGAATTTTTGTAACAACTTCACGACTTCCCAGCTATCCTTGTCATTTAGTGCATAACGTTGTGTAGCGTCTGGTGTAAAGTTTGCTTTACGTAAAATACTCATCGCACGAGCATGTGTATATTGAACATATGGCCCAGTTTCGCCTTCAAAACGAACAACTTCATCTAATACAAAATCGAAATTATTTAGACGATCATTTTTAAGGTCATGGAAAATAACTGCACCTACACCTACTTGTTTCGCCACTTCTTCACGATTTGCTAAGTCTGGATTTTTCTCGTTAATTTGATTTCCTGCTAAAGTAACAGCTTCATTCAATACTTCTTCTAATAAAACAATTTTCCCTTTACGTGTGGATAATTTTTTACCGCCTTGAGTAATTAAACCAAACGGAATGTGTTCCATATCATCTGACCAGTCAAACCCTAGTTCTTTCAAGACTGCTTTTAGTTGTTTGAAGTGATTGCTTTGTTCGTTACCGACTACATAAAGTGATTTGGCAAAATCATACGTCCGTTTACGGTAAAGCGCAGCAGCTAAATCCCGTGTGATATATAAGGTCGCACCATCTGATTTACGAATAAGTGCTGGATTTAAATTATATTCTGTCAAATCAACAATTTCTGCACCTTGATTTTCTGTTAATAAATGTTTTTCTTCTAATAAAGTAACAATTTCATCCATTTTATCATTATAAAAGGCTTCGCCATTGTATGAATCAAATTCAACTTCTAACATGGAATAGATTTTATCAAATTCTTTTAGAGACTCGCTACGGAACCATTTCCATAATTCATTGGCTTCTTGGTCTCCTTCTTCTAATTTTTTAAACCATGCACGTGCTTCGTCTTCTAATTCTGGGTTTTCTTCTGCTTCTTCATGAAATTGCACATATAAGCGCAATAATTCATTAATTGGTTGTTGGCGGACTGCTTCTTCAGAACCCCATTTTTTATAAGCTACAATTAACTTACCAAACTGTGTACCCCAGTCACCTAAGTGGTTAATCCGAATTGGCTGATACCCAATTTTTTCTAAAATAAAGGCAATTGAATTCCCGATTACCGTAGAACGTAAGTGCCCCATAGAAATTGGTTTAGCAATGTTTGGTGAAGACATATCAATAGGAACATTGCCATTATTACCAAAGGTACTGTTTCCGTAGTTGTTTTTTTCTTTGACTACTTCGCCAATAACAGCTTGACTGACTGCTTCTTTATTCATGAAGAAGTTTAAATAAGGTCCCACCACTTCAATTTTTTCAAAATTTGTGCCATCAATTTTTTCTGCTAATTCTGCTGCAATTTGTTGTGGTGCTTTACGATAAATCTTAGCTAATGAAAAGGCTGGAAAAGCAACATCTCCATGATCAACAGATTTAGGATTTTCCAATAATTGTTCGATTTGATCCATCGTTAATTCTTCATTTAAAACATCATGTAACGCTTTTGCTACGATTTCTTTGTTGTTCATAAGAACCCTCCTGATTAATTTGTAAGTATAAAAAAACAAAAACGTCTCTGACAAAACAAAATGATTTGTTTTGTCAGAGACGAGAATTTACCCGCGGTACCACTCTAATTGTCTATACTACTTGGATAGACCTGCTTCATCGATAACGGTGATTGCCGTCTGCTTTCAGCAGAATTCTAAAAGTGCGCTTCCTCATTCCGATCACTCTTGGCTCCCACCTTCCCAAGATCGCTAAGCTGACGTTGAAATAAGTACTCTCTTTATCATCGAATGTCATTGTTAAACTGGCTTCATTATAGCAAATTTTTGTCTAGCTGGCTAGCCTTCTTCACTAATTGTCATAAAACTAACGCCAGGTTCTGCATTTAAGTTATACGAAGCAAAATGATTCTTTTCAGCTTCGATAAAGGCGGCAGCGCCAATCATCGCCGCGTTATCCCCACAAAGTTTTAATGGCGGAATAAGTAATGTCACTTCTGGTAATTGTTCACTGATTGCATGTCTCATTGCTTCTCGTAATCCTTGATTCGCAGCAACGCCCCCAGCGATTAGCAATTGCTTAACAGGATATTCTTGACAAGCACGAATGGTTTTAGTCACTAATACTTCTACCACACTCGCCTGAAAACTTGCGGCTAAATCCTTTGTAGACAGTGCTTCACCACGTTGCTCTGCATTATGAAACGTGTTAATAAACGCACTTTTCAAACCACTAAAGCTAAAGTCATAGTTATCCTCTTTTAGCATCGCCCGTGGAAATTGATAGGTATCTGTGCCTTCATGGGCCAAAGCATCAATCTCTTTGCCACTAGGATAAGGCAACCCTAACACCCGTCCGACTTTATCATACGCTTCACCAGCTGCATCATCGCGTGTTTCACCAACAATTTCGAAAGAGCCATCTTCTTTCATGTAGACCAATTCCGTATGTCCTCCACTAACGAGTAAGGCCATCAATGGAAATTCGAGCGGTGCCACAAAACGGGCAGCATAAATGTGTCCAGCCATATGATTGACCGGAATAAGTGGTAATTGGTGCGCCCAAGCAAATGCTTTTGCTGCAGAAAGTCCTATTAATAAAGCACCGACTAACCCAGGCCCATAGGTCACAGCAACACCACTAAGCTCTTCTGGTGTGACTTTTGCTTCTGTTAATGCTTCTTCAATACAGATTGTCACTTGTTCGACATGATGACGACTCGCAACTTCTGGAACGACTCCGCCAAAACGTTGATGGCTCTTAATTTGCGAAGCTACGATATTGGAAAGAATTTTGTCGCCATCTTCAATGACAGCCACACTTGTTTCATCACAGCTACTTTCCACAGCTAATAATAATTTACGTTCTTTTGTAAAAATTGTCATTGGGCTTCCTTCCTTAATTTCGCACACATTACAAAGGCATTTTCTTGCGGTTCTTTATAATAATTTTTTCGAACAGCTACTTTCCGAAATCCTGTTTTCTCATAAAGTTTTTGAGCTAATGTATTCGATTCTCTGACCTCTAAGAAAATTTGTGTAATGTCACGACTTTTAACATATTCTTTAAAAGCTTTCATTAATTGACAACCAATTCCTTGGTGTTGTCTCTGACCATTCACAACAACGTGACTAATTTCTGCTTCATCTAAAATAAAATGATAGGCAATATAGCCTAACCACTGGCCATTTTCAACTAAAAAAAGATATTCGCTATTTTCCTGAGCAAAATCTTCCGCGAATTGTGTTTCTGTCCAAGGGGAGCCAGTTGTATAAGAAGAATTACTGAAACGCCATAATTCTTCACCAATATTTGCTACAGATATTTCTTTTTTTGTTACTAACATTTTTTCTTCACTCTTCTTTTAAATCAATTATCATTTCTAGTGCGTCTTCATTATTTTCGTCATAATAGCCTTTTTTCACCGTTTGTGAGGCAAAGCCAATTTTTCGATACAAACGTTGGGCTTTAACATTACTCATTCGTACTTCTAGCGATAAGGTTTCACAACGATTTTTCTTGGCAAAAATTCGCGTTTCTTCTATTAAAGAACGACCTAAACCTAAGCCTTGGTATGCTGTATGGACAGCGACATTCGTAATGTGTGCATCCGTTCCTTGAATCCGACAACCAATAAAGCCAACTGTTTTTCCGTTAATTGCCGCTAACAAATAGAGATGCGGCGCTTTTGAGCCAAGTTCTGCCATGAAAGCAGACATCGTCCAAGGAAGTTCCCCAGCGTAAACTTCACGTTCAATTGCTAGTAAATCCTTAATATCTTGGTAGGTGATTTCACGCAATTGAAATTCTTGCTGGTTCATTGCAATGGTTTTAGTTATATACCGTTGCCGTCTTTTTGTAAAGTATTTTGTCACAAAATTAAAGTTTTTCCACATAGCTTTCTCCATTAGGCGTGTGTGTCTTCAACCAATTTTCTTCCGCTTCTACTTTTTTCAAATACGCAGGTAAGAACCCATGAACATTTTCAACAGGTTCAGCCACACTACCTAACGCAGCCAAAACTGCGGCATTAGGAATTTGCCATTGCGGGACATCACAAATTTCCCCATGAGGAATGATTTGAGCTATTTCTTCAGTGAATTTTTCAACATCTTCACCCACAAAAAAAAGATTTGGTTCATTTTTTAGTTGTTCTAATAACTCCCGCAGGGAAATATGTTGGTCCGGTAACTCATTTTGCCACACGCCATCGACAAACCGATAAGCACCAGCATAGACGTTTTTACGACGCGCATCAAAAAGAGGCACAACTAAACCGGTTTGCCCAACACAATTGGCAGCTAACGTTTGTAGACTGGAAATGCCTACTAGCTCTTTCTTTAAAGTATAGGCCAATGTTTTGGCAGTCGTCACGCCTAAACGTAAGCCAGTGTATGATCCAGGTCCTTCTGCTACGACAAAACGATCAATTGCCGTTGGCGCCAAGTTCAATTGACTCATCAAATAGTCAATTGCCGGCATCAATGTTAAGCTATGATTTCTTTTAACCGTTGCTGTATAACTTCCCAGAATTTTTTGATTTTCACACACAGCAATACTCAATGTTTGGTTAGATGTATCTATTGCTAAAATTCGCACACGAATCCCTTTCCTTCTACAATTTAGTCGCTTCATTGTAGCACACTTTCCTTTTTCTAAAAAGGGAAAACGAGGTTTCTTTTTACAGAAACCTCGTTTCGTTCATTTTCTCTTTTTATTTAATGGTTGCTTCTAAGTAATCAATTAATGGTTTACTGATATCTGTTGCAGAACCATTTTCTCCTGAATTTTCAACCATAATCATTGTTAAGAATTTATTGTTACTACGATCTAACGTTAGAAGGAAACTGTTTTCTTTGCCATCTGTATCTTGTTTATCTTTTATTTCAGCTGTTCCTGTTTTAGCAGCCAATGAGAAGTTCGGATTGTACATATTATAAACATAACCTGAAGGATCTTCCACACTACCTAAAAGATCTGTGGCAATTGTATTCGCTGCGTTGGCGCTGATTACATTGTCTTTTTTCTTCGTTTCTTTGTCTAAAACTAATTTTGGATAGACCAATGTTCCATTATTTTGGAAAACACTATACATGGTAGCTTGCTGGATTGGCGAAATTAACAATTGGCCTTGACCGTAGCCCGTATCTGCTAAAAGAATTTCAGAATTAAATTTATCTTCATTTGAAATTTGAGCAGACGTCATGGCAATTGGTAAATCTAGTTCCTCACCGAAAATGAATTTATTAAGACCCGCTCTAAATTTGTCTTCCCCCATACGTAATGTTTGTTGGGCAAAATAAATATTATCTGAATTAACTAAAGCGGTACGCAGATTGACTGGACTTGCTTCTTTTACACGTGTCGCAAAATAGCCGCCCCAAGATTTATCTTTTTGCCATTTCAAACCATTAATTTCTAGCTCTTCATCTGGCTTCAATGTCCCTGCATCTAAACCAATGGCACCGGTAATTGTTTTAAAGGTAGAGCCTGGTGCATAGCCTGTCGCAAAACGTGCTGTGAATGGTAAATCTTTGTTGTTATTGTAAGCATCATATTCTTTTTGAGAAATGCCATTGGCCATTTTATTAGGATCATACGAAGGTGAACTAACCGTTGCTAATAAATCGCCTTTTTGAGGATCGGTAATGACCGCACTACCAGGACGTTTGTCAAATATAGCGAAGGCTTGTTGTTGTACGCCACTGTCAATCGTTAATTTAATCGTTTGACCATCTTTTTTCTCTTTGGTTTGTAAAGCTTTTTTGACATTCTCTTTGTCATCTAAAATAACTAGTGAGCCACCATCTTGCCCTCTTAATTCTTTATCAAACGCTCGTTCTAAGCCAGTTTTACCAATTACGCCCGTACTACTTAACTCT